>BNJT01002527.1_pt1:672500-726255 | contig 726255 bp, 765 predicted proteins | sample 8540491 | NCBI WGS metagenome assembly BNJT01 (sample SAMD00202455, study PRJDB9452) | human saliva metagenome | host: Homo sapiens | reverse complement strand
CGAAATTCCAGCTGACTTCGGACGCAAATGAGTCGCGGGAGTGTGAGAGAGGCGGAAAAATTTAACACTGGAGTTGCGTTGCGCTTACTTCTTTGGAGTGGAGAAAGGTGGAGCGTAGTGAATGGATTTCACGAAAAGTGAGTGGGGAGATCAGTTCGTTGGTGTTTTTCAGAAGAAGGGTTCGTCGGGATGTTCTTCAAACTCCGTATAGGTTGCGGACGATGAGCCACACTATCAGAATGCCGGCATAGACGATCAGTGTAGTTGGTGAGGTGAGGGAACGATAAATTGGTTTCTTGCGACGGGAGAGAAATGCGAGTGCGACGACGAGGAGGACAACGAAGGGGAGAAAATAGTTGTAGTGCCAAGCTGTGAGCGGATCGCCGTGCAGGAGGGAGAAAAGGGCGCGTTGCGTGCCGCAGGCGGGGCAGGAGAGGCCGGTGAAGCGGCGGAACAGACACGGGATGCCCCAAGGGAGTCCGGAGAGATTGCCCCATAGCCAAAGGACAAAGAGGGCGAGCAGGACGAGAATGAGTGGGCGGCGGTGGTGGGGCATGGAGGGTAGGTGGGGTGTGGAGGAGAATCAGGGGTTCTCTTCGATAAGGGGAGGATTCGTGCGCTCTGCGTGCAGTGGATAGGCGGTGTGACCCTTCTTCGCGTACGGGCAGAAAGAGGGTGAGTGGGCGAAAATGCTATTTTCAGCGTTATTGGAATTGCGCGATGGTGGTAAGCATGGTTTGGTCGTTCTTGTCGCGGGTGGTATCCATAATGTAGATCAAGTCTACCAACCACCAAAGGCCACAGCAACCGCAGGTCAGCAGTTTGCCGATGCCAATCCCGATGTCTTCTAGGATAAATCGGTCGATGCCCAATCCGCCGGCGAAATAAGCAACATTACGACCGGATCTTTGAGCTGCGATGTGCAGAGGAGCACCGACTCGTCGTTCAAAGTTGCCATGCGTTCGCGCAGATCAGCAGCTTGCAGCGAGGTGAAGTACTTTGCGTTTTGGATAAAGAACAGATTGAGTTTTTGCTAATCCATCTGTAAGTGCTTTGGTTTTGAATGTGTTGCAAAGATAGGAACTTCAAATGGGGTATGCGAAAAAGCGTAAATGTATTGTGTGGTGTGTGCAACTTTTTACCGCTTGAAGTACGGTAGGGATATTTTTGCGGACTACAATTTCCTTGTATTATCTGAGTTCGGTCTAAGCATCTCCCCTAAAAATAATCCCACCGACTAAGTAACTTAATCGGTGGGAAATTTGTTCATACGGGAATAAATTCGTAACTTTATAACTGATAACCAAATAGTTACTATTCCGCATGAACACTGATTACACTATAAAGATAACGGAAATCTTTTATTCAGTCGACGAATTCTGTAAGCAAATTGAGCCGCAGTTCAAGAAAAAAGCGATTGGCAAAGACGGAAAAAAGAGCCGAAATCGCGCTTTTAAGATGAGCGACAGCGAAATTATCACCATTCTCATCCTCTTTCAACCTGAGTTCGGTCTAAGCCACTTCTCTAAGAATAAGGTTCGTCCGACATTTGGAGTGAGGCATCAACTACCGGAAACCCTTTCTCAAAAGTGCACCGGCCTCCCACTTCAGCCCCCAACGCGCACGCGTAGCGCGCGCGTCCGCTGTTTTTCGTTTTTTGCCTTCACCTCTTCACCATACGACTGTAAACGGCTCGGAAACAGCGACTTGCGGGTGAAGGTTTCACCCCTGTTTCCTTCACCGGGTGAAGGCGGAAAAAGACCCTTTTCTTCACCCACAACACACACTGTATCAGCGAATTGCGGGTGAAGGTGAAGGGTGAAGGCAAGAATTTCGAACTCGCTGAGTGCGCGATGCGCAGGGGCGTGTCCGTTCGCGCGTACGTAGGTGCGGATGAGGAAACAGTGAATGTCACAGTGGGCGAAAGAACGGCCGTCTTTTCCAAAAAAGCGGGGAGGAAGAAGAAAAAAGAAGGGGCGTTTCGAAAGAAAGTCCACAAGTTTTTATTCGTTCTCTCCCGATTCTCAAAAAACGGAACATTTTTCTCACGAAATATTCGATAGTTCGAAACTAAATCCTTACCTTTGCGCTTGACAAAACACAACTTCCCATCATCCCGCCGCACTGCGGCGTCCATATAGCGCAAAGTCGAGGTACTTTTCCCGACCATCCGGCGCAAACGCTCTTTGACTTACTGAACCGGCGCTACTTCGCCATATCCCAACCTCTCGGAACAGACAAAAAGGCGCTACATTCCGGCGCGCGGCGCGTCTTCACGCGACCGCGACGAGACATAATCGAAGCTACCCGCCCCTCTGTTTGTGCAATACGCAAGTCGCTGCATAACAATAGTTTGTGCCGCCTTAAAAGGCTGCCGGCAAGGGTGTCGCCCACGAACGAGGAGACCAAGGAGATCAGCGTGCTGATTTCGGTTTCTTGCTGTCCGCGAAAAGTTTAGACGCAGCAGACATTACATTCTGACCTAAGTTCGGTCTAAGCATCTCCCCTAAAAAGCATCCCGCAGACCATAGAAAGTGAAAGGTGGATTGCTTAGACCGAACTCAGGTCTTGTGGGATTTCAGCCTCTTTTGTTACTTTGTTGTTGCAGAGGAAGGTGTCTGCTATGTCACCAAGATGAAAAAGAACCTCACCTACAAGGAGTTGTGCTCCACAGCCTATGTTTCCCGTGAGGGTTTGGTGCACACATCGACAAACACATCCTTTTTCAGAAAGAGAAGGTGAAGCACGAAGCCCGATGCGAAGTCCTATTCTAAAGGGCTTCGGGATGGATTTTTCTGCCGTTTTGAAGTTTACCGGACAGCAATAATCACCAGACCATTAAGATGGCCTGTGTGTCAATCAGAACTATATTATCCTTATAAAAGAAATAGACACCTCCATCTCAAATGATAGAGGTGTCTGATCTAGTCTTATTAAAAGCTTTTGTAGCGCGAAGTTATCTATTTATCCTTTCTCAAGGAGAAAGCTTAGACTAAACTCCGGTATGGCATAGAAGTTCTTTATTCTATCGCATAATCCACTTGGCTAGTTTTCCTTTAGCATCAAAGTATAAACGGATATATTCCTTGTCGTTAGTAGCATTATAATGGTAGTTGTCTCTTCCAAAACCATCATACTGTTTTTTTATGTCAAGCCACAGCAAGGAATACACCGTGTAATTACCCTGTACTCCACGTTTTTGTAATTGTGCACCACCTATTTCGTCAGTATGTGCCTTGACTTCAGCAAGGGTCATTCCTTTGTGGATTTCGTAATTCATTACTCCCTTCACGTCATCATTCTCCATCTGGTTATCTAATGTCATAACCCAGCCTTCTTTCACCTTAATGAGCCCTGCCAATCCTGCGGCTCCGCTCATTACAACAAAACCTTGAGCATCTGCCTCAGACACGGTCTGCAGTCGTTTATTCTTTCCTGAAAATGAGTAATAAAAAGGTTTACCGGTGGCATTTTGTAACGTGTCAAATGAAGGTCCATCAGCCTTCAATATGATGGTATAACCAAGATCTCCAAAAGGGATAACCTCAACTGTCGCCTTATGTGTTTTAGAGTCTACACCTGCACTATTTCCAAGGATATTCATGCCATATAATGGCACTGTGCATGTAAATGCTCCTTGAACGTAGTTTCCTCCATTGCACAGACGCAATGCACGTTGATATGGGTCATCGGTGCTTGACCCACTTGTGGTTGAAGAGGATTTGCCAGTAGTAGTGGTCTTAGATGTTGGTGTTACTTTTCTCTTTTGTGCGTTAACACTTGATGCGATGGGTAACATTACAAGCGCCATCAGCAAAAATAATATTTTCTTCATGTTGTTTGTTTTTGAGGGATACGGATTTTCTTTCGATTCAGTCGGAGTTGTTCTGGTTATTTCAGATGGTTCAGCATTTGGGGTGATGGTCTTCTAAAATGAAGTAAATCGCTGAACAATTTGCATCTTGGAATTTCATCTCAACTTTATGTAATAGTGGTTTTATTGTTTAGACATTGTTGAATATAACTAGACGATTAAAGAGTCTAAGGGAAAGTGTATTGCTTGTTTTGTAGGTCACTTGGACGGTTTCTGTTTTTCCGCTATCCCATGTTACGTTGAGTTCATTGTTGCCAACTTTATATTTGCCCTTTTGGATAGCAATTTGTTCGTTGTCTTCTACCTTTAACTCAATATAGCCATTGGTATTCAATGTAAGGGTGATGTTACCTTGTGAGTTCGTTCCATTGACTAATTGATTGAATTTCCATACACCGGCGTAAGGCGCGCGCAATGTTTCTTGTTGAATATCTTCTGTATTGCAACTGGGAAGTGCTGTGTTCGTCATAGTCAATGCAAGAAGCATTATGCCCCCATAGAATATTTTCTTTATGTACATAACTTACTTTTGTATTAAGCAATTCAGCAGTACGATGCTTTCTTGTACAATGCAATAGGTTTGTTGTAACTGCCGGAATTGCTGTTCTTGTTTTTTTATTGTGTGTGTTGCAATTTGTCATTCGAGATATCTTGCAGACAATACAACTCCATGGTGAAGACATCCACAAAGAGAGTTGTAGTGAATTATTTGCGTTCCACTACAATCTCTCTTCTTTCTTGCACATATTTATGTGAAGATCGATAGGTGGATATCTCTTGTTTTGTGATTACTTAGCTTTGCTAAGAGCCTTAAGATACTTAGCTTGAATACGCAAGAATCTTGCTGCTTGTGCATTTGTCATTTCACTCTTCGCATTAGCTAGTTTCTTGTCTAAACTAGTCATACTTTCAACAAGCCCCATGTAATCTGCGTAAACAGTCATGTCACCTGCTTCTAGTTTTTTTGCCATCGACACCAGCTTTTTTGTATATTCTTCATACTCATCGAGAACAGCATCGTAATCTTCAGAGCTGCTAGAAGAATTGTCTTCAGTGGCTTCCTCTGTTGGAGTTTCACTGCTGGCATCCGTGGTTTCTGTTGAAGGTTCTGTAGATTCTGATGAAGAAGAGAATTTTGATTGTTCACCACGTTCAAATGTACCTGTTACGGTGAAAGTCTCCGCTTTCTCTCTAGTGGATTTGCTGATATTAAATGAACTTAATACTACTTTTGTGCTGTCACCATTTTGTAGATTTGCCAGTTTTTCTGAAGCCTCATTACCAAGTTCTCCTTCATCTAGGATGTTCCCGTTTTTATCCAAGAAGGTTATTTTAAACTTGAGTTGGTAATAAGTTGTGTCATAGTCTGAGCCGTACTTCATAGAAGAGTGCCAAGGAGCAGGCAATCCGTCTTTTACTTTTTTGAAGTCGATGGTAATATCACCATCTTCTGCAAAGGTATATTCTTTGTCAACCACCTCGTAGTAGGTAGACAAATCACCCTCTAGTGATGTGCTTCCAGGTTTGATTGGGGCTGATTCCCCTTTGCAAGAAGCAAGGAAGATTGCCATGATGGCAATTAGAAAATACTTGATTTTGTTCATAACGTGAGTTGTTTGTTGATTGAGACAATTGAGAATTAGGAGAAGAAACCGAGATATACCCACCATAAAGCGTCACCTAAGGCCAGTACGCCCAACCAACGAGTCATTGTTCCTTTTTTACGGAGATAGGGGACGAGGAATGTGATGATACAAAGAAGCAAAGAAGTCCCAACGGCAAAAGCTACAAGACCAATGCGACGATCACCATGTAAGAATTCGCTACTGATTGTCGCAACAAATCCTAGCGCAGAGATGCCAAAGGCGACAACAAACCAAATTAGTGAAACTACAAAGCGAAGAATAAAACCACCAACCGTAGTTTTCTCTTCTTTGTCTTTGCCCATAACGCGATTTTCAGTGGCACTAATCGCTGTGCCTACGATATCGTCTAAATCCATAAAATGAAAGTTTAATTATGCCTACGTCCTTTCAAGCGATTCGGCTATTTCTTTGTTGTGATATTTGGGGGGGATTAGTATAGTACATCCTCCTTGGCTTCTTTCAAGGCTCTCTTTACGAGTTTGTACGCAACAATTATAACAATAAGTGACGGCAGAGAAACAAATAAGATGACTCCCTCTGCTCCTGTGAATATGCTAAAAATGAATACTAGTATAGCAACTGCTAGCATAATTCCTCTCCAGCCTTTAAGAATCTCGAAGGTTTGTTGGCGTATAGCTGCTTTGCGTTCTTGCTTTTGTGCCTTTAATTCCGCTGCAATTTTGTCGTGTTGTGCTTTAGGAATGCGGGTGAATTGCTTGTAATTCTTAGGCAATCGCTTGATCAAAGAAACAATCATATTGGTTGCTTGATTTAATGTGGTTGTGTCATTAGCAGCGCAAACCAATAATTTTTGATAGATTTGGTCTGTTTTTGTAGCCAAACCTCTTCTTCGTCCCCGATAACACCGTCGTTGTCGTAAGCCGCTGCGGATGCCATGGAAAGAAGTTCTAGCAAATCCTCTTTTGTATTTGGAACGGCATATAACTTAATCATATTAAGTTTGGCTTGGCGATATTTTTTTTCTATCACCATCGTGTCTTTTTCGAGTGTTCGTACTAAGTCGTCTCGTTCCTCATTCTGTCGGTCTTTACCCATAAGTTTACCAAAAGCACCAGCATTATTATGCCTTTCTGATAAAGCCATTAGTTGTTTGTTCTTGGTCTCTTCGTGTGCTGCTAGTTCTCTTGCTTTTTCCATTTCCAATGCCTGAAGTTTTTCAAATAAGACATTGGCAGACTTTACAGCCTCAATGTTAGAGAATTCATGACCACACTCGCTACACGAACTCTGAAATCCGCTTACAGGAGCACCACAGTGAGGACACTTCCGCACGTTTCCATGTTTTCCAGTGAGTTTTGGAGCAGCGGCAGCAGTAGCTCTCTTTGCTTCATGAAGCTTGGCTTCCAAGATCATTTCGAATTCATCGAGGTCTGCTCCTGCAGCTTCGGCTTTCTTCATGAGCACAGCGCGTTCTTTATCTGTCAGTACACCATCTTCTAGGGCGTATTGAATCAGTTGTTCTAATTCTGGGGTCAACATGTTATTGTTTTGTTTGAAATGATTATTTAGACTTCATCCATTCTCGAAAACTTATACAAGAAAGCAACGAACAAGAGAAGCAAAGCACCATTGATTGTGATGAAATAAGGGAGTTCTAATTTGGCTATCGTAAAAACGATATGAATGATTTGGAAGGCTACAAAACAGAGTCCTGAGGCCACTCGAATGTTGATGCCAACACGGGGTGCCTTGTAGTCTAACGCAATGAGGGGGACGAGTGAGGTTGCAAAACAGATGCCACTCTCAATGGTGATGGTAAGGGCGTATTCATGTTCTGCAGCAAGGTTGTAAATCCAATAGGCATCTAATGCAGAGAGCAAAATGCAGATGATCGTCAAAAAGATATTCCACTTCATATTCTTACTATGGATTGTTGGGGGGAGAGGGTGGAAGCAAAAGTAGCAATTGATTGAGTTCAGGAATTTCTTTAATTGGTTTCCAACTACTCATTGAAGGCATCCAGGCTAGAGTGTTGCCGTTGATGAGTTGGGAATAATCTCTCATAAGAACTTCTACAGAGATGGGACCAATTGGTTTCCCTTCTACTACGATGTAACAATTTGAAGTCGGTGATGGGGCTTTTGCTGAGTTGGGCACCTGCATTTGTTGCATGGCTTGATTCATCACTTGAACCATGTGTTGGCTCAAAGCCATGCTCAAGCCGAACTCCATAAGTCGATCGGTGGTGTTGAGATGATTGTCGCACATAATGTTCAAATTTATGGGTTATGATTTATCTGAATGAGAGTTTGGAACATTAAGGTGCTGGAGGAGGGGGGAGGAGGACAGGAAGGTGCGAACAATGTGCTGAGTTCTTGTACATTTGCAGCTAATTCCCACTGAGCCATACCTTGACGCCAAACATAGGTGTTGGAGTTGATTTGACCAGTTTGTGTCATTTGTTGTAATTGAGACATATTGAATGGTCCCATTTGTTGTCCATTGACTGCAACCATAAACTCAACATTGGGAACGGGCGGTGGGGTGTTCATGGACTGTTGCGCTTGTTGTCCCATTTGGTTCATCATACCTGCCATTTGTCCACCCATGGCACCACCCATCATCATACCCGTCATCATTCCGGCAGGATTCATTCCGCCGCCATTGCCCATGTTCATTTGACTCATCTGACCAAGATTGTCGGCAGCTGATTGAAGCACTTGGGTCTGTTGATTGAGTGCGTGCGCACCCATGAAATTGCTTTCGGTCTGAAGTTTTTGAGCACGTTGGGCTTCTTCGCGTTGAATGCGCATACTTTCAGCCAAGTTCTCTTTGTTGAGAGCTTGCATGTCCTGCATGTTCTGAATGTTAAGCTCTGCTTGTGCTTGCATTGTCTTAGCGGTGATGCCACCAGTAAGACCTTTGACTTCTTGATATGCTTCAGACTCTTTATCAATTTCGATTGCGCTGATGTCGATGTGCTTCATCTTCACCCCAAATTCATTGAGACGATCTGCGAGTTTTGTTTCTAGGAGTTCGCTGATCTCATCAATTTTTCGCTCCATTTGCACAACAGGCATACCCAAGTCTGAAGGAACATTAGAAACAATGCTTTTTACCTTGCGAACCATTGTGTCTTTGATTTGCTTCTTGAATGCTTCTAAATCAAAATTCACAAGACGGTTCAGCTTGATGAAGTTCTTGTAGTCTTCAAGCGCAAAGGTGATTGCACCTCTTACAGCGACTGGAACAGGAAAGTCGGGCAAACGAGGATCCACCACATCAAATAAGGAATAGCGAACTTTACCTGATTGTTTCCTTGTGTATTGATGTAATAAACCTCTGCCTGAAAAGGAGAATCTCCACCAAAGGCAAGTCCAACAATACTGCTCAATATGGGGAAGTTGGCAGTCTTGATGGTATCGTCATACGGACCAACGATAAAGTCTTGGCTTGTTCCGTCTTTTTGTTTATAGACGAACACGCAGACTTCACCGTCTTTTACACGCAGGCTACTGCCGTAGCGAATAGAGTTTTCGCGAGTGGTAGAATTAGCTTCTTGTCCTGCAGGACGCCATTTCCACACGAGGTAGTTTTCCTCATCGCAGCGGATGACGTTCATCAACCCTCCGCTTTTGCTTCCAAAGCCGAAAAGTCCCATAGTCTATTTCTATTTGAATTTATAGATATGTTGTTATTTTGTATGCTTGTTATTTGTTGCAGTGCAAAGTTGCAGTTATCTTTGTGAACCTCACTTGTCCATTTTAGTCCATATTGAAATCAAGTGAGAATTTGTGGTATTTGGACTGGTTTGGACTAGATAGAGGGTGCAGAAACTTGCTGACTCTGGTGTTTGGGAGAGAGAGAGAAAGTAGCCAGAAAATGCACTTTGCCGTGAGAAGATGCAGAATAGTGTTGCAGAATTGCGAGCAATAGAGAACTCTTCCGAAGGAAGAAGTTCTAGTGCAAAACACTGATTTATGGAGCGAAATTAGTTTTTTTTGGGAGACGGCAAAAGAAATAGACAAAATCTTCGCGACGCGGCTGCGTTTTTGTCTATTTGATTATCTTGGGCTGTGGTGCAGTTGGGTGAGTAACGGTTTGTAGACGAGCGAGAAAAGGGAGCAAAGAGGACCTGAGTTCGGTCTAAGCAATTCTCCTTTCTCTTTCGACGATTTCGATATTAAGCGAGGGTTTCTTGGGCAAGAAACTGTATGCCGCCATGGCTGCCATGAGATTCGCGGCAAATCCTCCGATGCTCCTGTGGCGGGTGTGTTCAATCTGAACGATGTTTTTCAATTCATCGTTTACCGTCTCTATCAACGACCTTTTCCTCAGTAGAATTTTATCGCGTAGATGCATCAACGAGTTCTTCATATTCTTGCGTATGCGAGTGATCAGGTGAATGTCGTCGACAAACAATTCTTCGAAAAGGCTCTGCGAGATGTATCCCTTGTCCGCCACGAGTTTTCCGAAGATTTTCTCCGTAAACTTCTTGTTTCAATGGAGTACGATCATCTGTGTTGGCTTGCGTCAACTGCCATTGGACGATTTCTCCGCGATCGTTGATAATGATGTGCAGTTTGAAACCGAAGAACCACCCCATCGTCACTTTGCCGCTTGTGGCAAATCCCCGAAAGGTTTTGTGTCTTCTCGATCGCTTGTCGTGACACACCCGAATGGGGGTGGAGTCAATGATCGAGATGCCGGTACAATCGCCCAAACAACAGTTGTTGAGAAACAAATAAAGTTTGAGAGAAACCATCTGCTCACGTTCCACAAAGCGATTGTAAGAGAGCACAACGGGAAAGTGTTGTCGCCACTCTTTGCAGATCATTTGAGTGTAGAAAGCCTTGAGTGTTCGGTAGCCCGAGAGGTGAAAGAGGATAAGAATGGTGATAATTTCGCTGTCGCTCATCTTAAAAGCGCGATTTCGGCTCTTTTTTCCGTCTTTGCCAATCGCTTTTTTCTTGAACTGCGGTTCAATTTGCTTACAGAATTCGTCGACTGAATAAAAGATTTCCGTTATCTTTGCAGTAGTAATCAGTGTTCATGTGGAATAGTAACTATTTGGTTATCAGTTATAAAGTTACGAAATTCTTGCCACATGAACAAGTTTCCCACCGATTAAGTTACTTAGTTGGTGGGATTATTTTTAGGGGAGATGCTTAGACCGAACTCAGGTAAAGAGGGGAATAGATTTGTAGGTTTGAGGTATATTTTGTATATTTGTGGATGAATGCAAGACTGTCGAATGTATTATCCCAAATCGGTCATTAGACCGTTATGGTGCAATTTCTTATAGAGAATATAACTTCCTGCCATCTTTCATTTTCTTGTTGGCATCTTGTTGCTCGTTCGTTCTCGACGTAGCCCACTACGCCTTCGAACTCACAATCAACCATCTGCTCAACAATCTAATGAAATCCGTTCAGGATCTAATGACCGATCTGGGATTATTCGATTCGACGCTTGCATAATGATAACTCGTAGCTATAAACCGCATAAAATAGTATGTCCTCACTCCAAAAGTTGTGCCGTGAACTTGAAGCCACCGTTGGCAAACCTCTGCGAACTTCTAGGGATTTTAATCAACTAGCCCTAATGATTACAGAGCGTACGCGCCAACCTATTTCGCCAACTACGCTCAAACGCTTGTGGGGGTATCTTAATGAGGAGAGTAGTCCCAGACAATTCACGTTAGATCTCTTGGCTCGCTTTTTGGGGTATCGAGATTTCAATCATTTTGGTCAGCAGCAGGGAGTGGTGCAGAGTGGTTTTGTGGATGCTGCAGTGCTTTACGCAGACGAATTGTGCAAGGGAGAGAAAGTGTGCATCTGTTGGGCACCCAATCGCGAGTGTGTGCTGAACTATTTGGGAGAGCATAAGTTTGTGGTGGAGAGTGTGCTCAATTCAAAACTTGCGGTGGGTGACACGTTTGTGTGTGCTCAGTTTTTTCAAAAAGAATTGCTCATCGTTTCCGATCTCGTGCGTGGTGGAAAATTGATGGGAACTTATGCTATGGGAAAACAAGGTGGCGTGACGTGGAGAACACTCTAGAGAATAGAGTGTTAGAGTATTAGCGTGTTGAGAGAAGGTGGGTTAATTACTTTTGTTTTTATTGTCAAGTTCGGCTTGTTTCGCCGTTTTTTTGCGTGCCTCATAGTATTTATTCAATTGCGCCATCCAGTGATTGCTGTGATGGTTCATCGAATAAAACATTAATTCGGCATAAATTGCATTCTGAATCGTTTCATCAAAAGGTTGTTCATAGGCAAACTTTTTGATTTTAGCATAATACGTGTCCATCACTCCGTCCATCTTTTTGTTTAGTCGCATATACCCCTCATCGGTGTTCCAATCAGGGTCTTGCAACAAGGTTTGCATTTCTTTCGCATTGTTGTCAATCATGCGTTTTCCACGTTCCAACGCAGTTCGCGATGCGTCATTTCCCCAACCCAACCCTGCATTCGGTGCTGTTTTAGAATCCGCGAGTTGTGTTGAAGGAGATTTCGCAGTGGAAGCGGAATGCGAAGACGAGAAGGAAGGAGCAGAAGATTGAGAGGCAGAAGTAGGATTATGTTGCGAAACACCCTCGTTTTGCTGCGAATTGTTTGTTTCATTTCCTCCTATTTCTTTCTTTTCTCCTGTACCCAGGATATTCCTTTCATTTTCAAACGTTTTTGTAGCAGCATTTTCTGTTGCAAACCATTCAGGAAATTCTTTGCGCACCCATCCTCCACCGAGCATGATGGTGCAGATGCCGAAGAGAACCACGGCAACCCATCTCCAGAAAAACATTTTCTCAGCAAGAAGCAGTTTTTCACCCACTTCCTCCACGTTTTGAAAGCGCGAATCGAGCGAACCACAAGCACGTTGCACCACCGGATTCGCCCACCTGCCGAGTTGGAAATCCTCGATGATGCGTCCCAAACTATAGATGTCGGCACGCTGATAGTTGATCGTTGCTGAAGCCTCCACGGCTTCTACGGCTTCCACTTCCGGAGCTCTATAGCCCACCGTTCCGGCTGGTATTTTCATATAGTCGAAACTGTCGGTGTCTGAGAGTCCGAAGTCAATGAGTTTCAAGTTGTTGCCTCGGTGAGTCACCATAACATTCGAGGGTTTCAAATCGCGGTGAGCCGTTTGGTGTTGATGCACATAGGCTAATGTCGTGATCAACTGGTGGAGAACTCTCAGTTTTTCTTTCTTCGAGTGCGGTTGTTTCAGCCATTCTCCGAGCGTCACTCCATCGATCCATTCCATCACGATGCACAGCCCCAGTTTGTCCACCTCCTCGATGCTTACCACATTGACGATGTTTGGATCTTGCAGCGACGCCATAATATCAAACTCTTTGCGTAGCATCGACACAAAGGGTTCGGTGTTGCGCACCTTTTCCTCCAAACTCTTGAGCACCCACCAGCGACCATTGCGGCGCGCTCGGGAGATAAGATTATATCCTCGTGCCGCAATGGTGCTGAAGTCGGTGAAAACGCTACTGGTTTCCACCACCTGTTGTTCCATAAATTCAGAAGTTGAGATGCTGTCTTGCATGATTTTTGCGAATCTACTAGGTGATTTAGCCTGTTAAAAAAGACATCAGGAGCTCATCGTTGTTTTTCTGCAATGAGTTGTTGAATCCGATACGGGAATCAATCTTTGGTTGCTCTGAATGAATTGTTCAGCAATATATTTAGCTCCAAAATTATCGAAGTGACAATGGGCAAACAACACAGCATGTCCATTCACTGTTAGGTTGTTAGGAATCAGAGGTGTTAAGTCCACCCATCTAATAGGTGGGAATAGTTTGGCTATATTCTGTCTGGTTTATAGCAACTTTTGAGTCAACACTACTCCGCTTTTGGTTTCTGCAAAAAGTTCGGCCTGTGTCTTTTCGCGGGCACAGGAGGAGAAGAGGAGCAAAAGCAAGGCGAATAGGGAAAATAGACGTTTCATACTTTGGAATTTAAGACGATGTGCAAGGTGTTCTTTACAATGCGTTGACTACAAGCACAAAGGTACAAATAATTCCATATCCGCCTGCATTTTAAGATAAAAAACCCGAGTTCGGTCTCAGCAATCCACCTTTCACATTCTATGGTCGGCGGGATGCTTTTTAGGGGAGATGCTTAGCCCGAACTTAAGTCAGCATGTGAAGTCTGCGGCGTCTAAACTTTTCGCGAACCGCAATAAACCGAAATCAGCACGCTGATCTCCTTGTTTTCCTCATTCGTAGGCGACACCCTTGCCGGCAGCCTTATAAGGTGGCGCAAACAACTGTTTCACAGTGGATTGCATGCTGAATAAACAGAGGGTTGGGCAGCTTCGATCATGTCTCGTTGCGGTCGCGTGAAGACGCGCCGCGCGCCGCAGCGTAGCGCCTTTTTGTCTGTTCCGAGAGGTTGGGATATGGCAAAGTTGCGCCGGTTCAGTAAGTCAAAGAGCGTTTGCGCCGGATGGTCGGGGCAGCACCTCGACTTTGCGCTATATGGACGCCGCAGTGCGGCGGGATGATGGGAAGTTGTGTTTTGTCAAGCGCAAAAGTAAGGATTTAGTTTCGAACTGTCGAATATTTCTCGAGAAAAATGTTTCGTTTTTTGAGAATTGGGAGAGATTGAATAAAAACTTGTGGACTTTCTTACGAAACGCCCCTTCTTTTTTCTTCTTCCTCCCCGCTTTTTGGGAAAAGACGCCCGCCCCTTCGCCCACGGTGTCACCCACTGTTTTCTCATCCGCACCGCCTTACGCGCGAACGGACACGCCCCTGCGCATCGCGCACTCAGCGAGTTCGAAATTCTTGCCTTCACCCTTCACCTTCACCCGCAAGTCGTTGATACAGTGTGTATTGTGGGTGAAGGATAAGCCCTTTTTTTGCCTTCACCGGTGAAGGAAAAAGGGGTGAAATGTTCACCCGTAAGTCGCTGTCCCCGAGTTGCTTACAGTCGTATGGTGAAGAGGTGAAGGCAAAAAACGAAAAACAGCGGACGCGCGCGCTACGCGTGCGCGTTGGGGGCTGAAGTGGGAGGCCGGTACACTTTTGAGAAAGGTTTTGATACTGTCCCCAAAACGTGTGTAAGCTCCAAAGTTCTTATATTTGTGGTGAAATAGCTAATCAAACAAAGAACAATGAAGCTTACAGCTGAACAAAGATCGGAAATTATTTCCGAAATGGCCTCAAAGTGAGGCCGGTTTTAATGAGTTAATGCGCGTACTTTTTGGATAGTTTTTTTCCAAGCAGGAGCGCGCCCTCTTCTTAGAGGAACATAAAGGTGAACAAGGCAATGGTTTCCGTCCTCGTCGTTGGCGTGGCCACGGTTGCAGTTTCAACTTCGCATCCCTCGCACTCGCTCGGGTGCTTTTCAACCGATCATACTCGGCGTCTTGGCTGCTCAGGAAAGCGAGCGTGCACTGCTTTTTTTCATGAGTTGTATGCGCGTGGACTTTCCTGTGAAGACATCGCCGAGGTGGGTCGCCGCATCTACGGTCACCACTACAGCAAACAGCAGGTGAGTCGGCTCTCCGGGGCTTGTTACGAGGAGATCCAAGAGTGGCTTGCGCGCCGACTTTCTTCTCATTATTTGGCCGTCTACATCGATGCCACGTTCTGCAGCACGCGTCGCGACGGGAGCGTCTCGAAGGAGGCCTACTACACGATGTTGGGACTGTTGCCCGACGGCAGTCGCGAGGTGCTCACGGTGGTAAATCACCCCACAGAAGGGGCAATTACTTGGGAAATGGAGCTCGAAGCGCTCAAGGAGCGCGGCGTGGAACAAATCGATTTGATCGTCTCCGATGCCTTGAGCGGTATCGAAAATGCGGTGTGTTCGGCTTTTCCCACGGCGCTGCACCAACTCTGCGTCGTGCATTTCAAACGCAAGGTTTTTGAACACCGTTTCCACCAAAGACAAAGCCGAGGTCGGAGAGGAACTCAAGGCGCTCTTTCCCGTGGAGCATACCGACATGACACCTCTTGCGGCCTATGAGAATTTGCGTACCTTTGCTCGGCGTTGGGGCAAGAAGTACCCGAGCCTTGCCCGATTGGCCAGAGAACGCAATGCGGCCTATTTCACCTATCTGAGGTTTCCCGAAAAATGTGCGCCGAATGATTTATTCGACCAACTGGGTGGAACGTCTCAATCGCTGCTACAAGCGCACTTTTGCTCATGCGTGGCGCGATGCCATCTCCCGACTCGGTAGTATATCTCTTGGGCTCTGTGGCCAAGGAGAAAACAGAAGGGACGTATGCAAGACGACTTCCATTTTTTCGGGAATGGAAAATCAAGTAAAACGACAAAGAAAAATCAACATCACAAATCCCCCTCCGGCTTGGGGTACCCCAAGCCGGAGGGGGAGGACAAAGGAGAATCTTACACACTTTTTCGGACATTACCAAGGTTTTCCGGTAGTTGAGACCTCACCCCAAATGTCGGACATTACCAGCACAGCCAACGAACGCTCTGAAGCCTCGTTGGCCATGCTGTAATAAAAAATTAAGAAAACAAAGAATAGCTAGTCCTTATAAGGCAGTAGTTGGATCTGATTGCCCAATAAAACTTGGATGTCTAGGGGAAGTGGCAGTGTGTATTTCGAGAGATCGATGTTTTCTGTCGTAGCGCGTCCGCTGAGAGAGTGAGGAATGTCGTACCAATCTGTGTCGAAATCTAGCTTTTTGTAATCCGCTTTGCTCAATCGTTGGCGTTCGAAGACTACAATCTCGTGAATCGCTGTGAGGGGAACGCGAGTGGGATACTTTTTGTCCAAGTGTCGCGCTGCAGCAGCCAACGATAGCTTTGTAGATCATAGACACGCAGGCGTGCGGTGTCCACTGATGCAGGGAAACGCTCCTCGAGGGTGTGGAGATTAAATTTAATGGAACGGCCGAAAAGGTGACGCGTTGCGGTGTCTTTGGGAGTGAGTAGATTGACCTTTGCGACATAGGCTCTTTGACTTGGGTCGAAAGTGAGTGAACCTAGTAGTTCGCGAGTTTTCTTTTCGAGAATGAGTTTCTTCTCTCCCGATTGTTGTAGGATAAAACTCGGGCTATTGGTCGCAACATGATGGTTGCTCACCCAATTTAATAGGCTGTTGTCGTCTACTTCGACCTTACTTTTGTTGAGATGATTCTCACGAATACGCGCTTTATCTTTGTAGGCATCTAGCTTAAGCACACGATATTCCAACTTATCGCCCTTACCATTGACATAAAAGTCCAAGACGGCATCCACAAAGTTCACTGGTATGCTGTCTACATATTGATAAGAACGCACCACAGCGCGGAGTCTGTAATAGTCCGCAGCCTTTGCTGTGACTTCCGATGCCGCAATTTGGTAATCGCGTGGGACGAGGCGAACGGTATCTGCAACTTGTGCAGCCAAAGGTTGGTAGGACAAGTGAGAGAAGCTCAGCTTTTTGGCCTTCGTGCTGGAGAGAAAGCATCCGTTTTGGGGAGTAATCCCCAAAACTTTCCCTGATTGTGCATCGGTCACTACCACATTTTCTATGGGCTGCCGCGTTGTGGCATCCACGACATGGACTTTGCGCTGCGCTGAAAGGCTGATAGAGAAGAGAGTGCAGAGGGAATAGATGAGTAGTCGGGACATAGATAGAAATGTTTTAAGAATAGCCCCAGAGAAGTGTAAGCTACTCTGGGGCTGACCTAGGATTTACCACCAAGGTTAGCGGAACGCGGAAATGGTGAACGAATCACCACTTCATAAACTCTTTGACGCGCTTGAGCGGGATACCGAAATTGAGGCTTAAGGGTCAAATATGCTCCTAGAAAGGGCTTTAATCAATTGAAATTCATAGCTTTGTAGCACATTATAAGTTTATGATGCACTCAACACGTAAAAAAAGTGCCCAAAATGTGGCTCTTGTCACATGATTCGCAAAGGGCAGCGCAATGGCTCTACATACTGGTATTGCAATGACTGTAAACGCTATTCAAGTGGCCGTACAAAGCCCTCTCAAGAAGCTATTTCAATCGATATAGCCAAGGCACATTTACCATTAAGCAACTCTCTGAAGAGTTCGGTATATCGCCTTCCTCCATTAAGCGTAAACTCAAGGATTACACCCCGAACAAGATGGAATATTCACCCCGAAAAGTGGTGGTACAAATGGACACCACCTATTGGGGCCGGAACTTTGGTCTCGTCCTTTTTATGGATGCTCAAAGTCATCAGATCCTCCATCATTTCTTCATTTATGGGAAAGAGAGAAATCAAGATTATAACCAAGGATTAGAACATCTCAAGAGTTTAGGGTTTGACATTATCGGAGTGGTCGCAGATGGTCTTAAGGGATTAAGAAATAGCATCTTAGACGTTCCTTATCAGTATTGTCAGTTTCATCAAAAGCAACGTATTCGCCAACTTCTCACTCTAAAACCTCGAATGCTGGCAGCACAAGAATTGCAACAAATTGTAGCGCAATTAACGCTGAGTAATCGTATTGATTTTTCTCTCCTTCTAGAGGATTGGAAGACGCGCTGGGATGATTTCTTGAGAGAAAAAACCTATGATGAAAATAGAGTGAATTTCTGCTATACTCATCGCAAACTAAGGGCTGCATACCGTAGTTTAAAGGAACACTTGGATGTCCTTTTTACCTACCAAAACTTTCCGACTGGAACGATGCCAAACACAAACAATGCGCTTTGAGTCGTTTAATAGTTGGTTGAAGAAAAAACTGAAGTTACATTCTGGCATTTCACGCAACCGAAGAGAAAAGCTAATTTCCAATCTTATAATGGCCTATAAACCTCGGTCTAGAAAGGGAAGTCGAACACTTTTAGGAGCCTTTTTGACCCTTAGTTAAATTTCAATTGATTAAAGCACCCTTTCTAGGAGCATATTTGACCCTTAAGCCGAAATTGAAGTTGTCTGATCCGTTTAATTTGGCAAAGTTGACGGCGACGAGGTTGCCTTCCGTGTCGATCACGGGGCTACCGCTCGAACCTTGTACGGTGGCAATGTCATACAGCACACGCTGTCCGTCTGAGAGTTGCGTGACTTTCCCGCCGGTCATTTGCACTTGAATGCCGGTGCGCGTTTGCGCCAAATCCGGGCCGGCATTGTAACCAATCATATACAACTGTTGTCCCATCTCGAGAGGGGTGCTTTCCTCGGCGATGGAGAAGACATAGGCATCGGCCGGCGTCTTTTGATTTTTCAACTGAATGAGCGCCAAATCCACGTCCTCTCGCTCCGAAGTTCTCAGCACGACACAAGGATTTTTGTCCAAGAAATCGGCCGCTCCGGTGACGTGTGTGTCGTTGTAGGCAATACCCAATTCGCACACGGAACTGATTTTCAAAGCACTCGGATCGTCCAATTGCTCGAGTTGCTCAAGTGCTTGCTCAGCAGCGGCATATTCGCTCCGTAGCTCTTGCTGCTGGCGCTCTATTTCTGCGATTTGCGCAACAAGATGCGACCGCGCCCAACAGTTGTCTGGAGCACAGTCGCAATCAGTAAGGGCATTCGGATCGTGGGCAGCATCGGGCGCTGCATTCCGCTGATGAGGTTAATAACGGCGCATGGTGGTGGTTTCTTCCTGTCCGGTGCGGGCATTGACGAACGTGACGGTGGCTTTGTTGCCGGGCAAGGAGAGGAGGCCTCGCGTGGTGGCTGTTGCCAAATCGATGGTGTCGAAGCGCTGTCCGTTGAGCGCCACAATGCGGTCGCCTTGTTGGATGGGCAATTTCTTGTTCCACACCACTCCGGCTACGATTTTACCGTCGAGGGTGGCTGTGGGAATCACTTCCCAGTCGGAAAGATAGACATCGGCGGTTGTTTTTCCGTCGTGGGGAAGGAAATAGAAGGTGCGGCGGCGGAAGTCGATGACGACATCGCCATATTGGAGCAAGCGCGCCCCGATGCGCGAGTCGTGTCCGCCGGTGGTGACGGCGGCGACGTTGCGAAAATCAAAACCTGCGACTTTGAAATGCGGTACTTTGACGCGGTGTTTGAGTGTGGGCTGTTCGATGCCCGAAGCGCCCATGGAGAGCGCTCCCATGGCAGAAGCCTGCGTGCGGAAGGCTCTGCCGGCTTTCGACAATCGGGCGTAGTTGCGCACCGAGGGTTCGTAGAGAGCGTGTGCACCGAGGTCGAACATGACGGTATCGACCACCGCTTTGTCGAGACGCACCTCGATGAGCGGCACATAGGGGTCGGGAAGGAGGGGCGTGGCGCACGAGAAATCAAGTCCCAGGCTGTCGGTGAGGGTGGTAAAGACAAAGGTGCGCGTGGCACGGCTGAGTTTGATGATGCCCATCTGCATGAGATTGTAACCCAAGATGCCATCGATGCCGAAACGCTCGGTGGGACTGCCCTCGGGCCAGCACATGGCGGAGACGTTGCGGAAGTCGACACTGCCGACACGAAGCGAGTCGAAACGTGCCATGCGGGCAGTGACGGGACGACCGTTGGAGTCTTGTCCGGTTTGTGCCTCACCGAGGGTGAGGCCGGCTCGTTGGGCAAAGGAATAACTCACACAACAAGGGGCACCGGTGTCGAGGAGGAAGCGGCCGCGAGTACCGTTGACGGTGACATCGACCATGAATTTGCCGTTTTGCTCCACATAGGACACGACGGCACGAAAACGCTGTGCAGTGCCGGCGAGGGGCAGCAGGGCGATGAGCAGGAGGAGAAGGCGGAAGAGGCGCATAAGTGATGATTAGAGAGAAAAACAGCGGCCACTCCCCGTGTGGCCGGTGGCGGCACGGGGAGCGGCGTGAGCGGAGGGGACTGCGAATCAGCGAGTGGGCACTTTCGCGATTTCGTCAAGCAGGCGTTCGGTGGGATAGTAACCGACGATGCTGCCGACTTTGGTGCCGTCGGGGTTGAGAATGAGCATGGTGGGGAAGGAGTTGATGCCAAACTGCTTAGACACAGCCGGTCCTTCTCCCTTTTTCCATGTCGATTTGGAGATTGACGAAACGCGCATTGAGGACTTTGCCCACTTCGGGTTGGGGGAAGACTTCGCGTGCGAGTTTCTTGCAGGGGCCGCACCAACTGGTGTAGCAGTCGACAAAGACTTGTTTGCCTTCCTTGGCGGCTTTGGCCAGTGCGTCTTTGAGCGAGAGTTGTTCGAAGTTCACTCCGTCGTGCTTCTCGAGTCGATCGGCGAGAAACCCGAGACGCTTGGCGGCTTCGCCGGTGTTGCGGGTCACGGCTTCGCGGAGATAGGCGACGACTTGCTTGGTTTGTTCGGCCGTCATGTCGGGGAAGTCGAAGGTGAGTTCGTAGGATGGACGATCGGTGCGGAAGGCTTCGCCCTTGGCGCGCATGTAGTCGAGGAGTTCGCCAATGCGCTTCTCACAGCGGAGTTGCGCCAGTTTGCAGGCCACATAAACGACGGAGGTGTCGGGGATGTTGGCACGGCGAGCGTCGATTTGCAGTCCGAGCACGGCATCGGCGTTGTAGGGGGTGGAACCGGCGGCGTAGCCTGCGGCTTCGGCGTAGAAGAGGCTTTCGACGAAGTCGTTGACCTTCTGTCCGTTGTTTTTCACAAACTCCTCTTTGTTGTCGAGCAGGTGCTTGTAGAGCGGGCTTTCGCGATCAGTGATGAGTTTGGATACGATAAACCAGTTTTCGGCTTTGGCGTAGTCTTTGGGCTTGAGGGCAGCCACATATTCTTGTGCCACCTTGTCGAACTGCTCTTTGTCGTCGGCGAGATTGAGGTCGTAGAGATAGGCGAGGAGCGTCTTTTTGTCGCGCTTTCCTTTCTTATAGGCGGCTTCGAGTCCGGGGAGCGAGGTTTTGAGTGAGAGGGCGCGCATCACGTCTTCTTTGAATTCGGGCAACTTCTTCCCCCCCACAATGCGCAGGAGGACATTGCCATCGGCATCGAGCACGAGGAAGTGGGCAAAGCGACGAATGTCGTAGCGCTTGGCGACGGCTGCGTTGGCGCGCTTGCTCACGTCGATGTAGAGGTTGACGAAATTGCGATTCATGTAGTCGGCAAACTCGGCATCGGAGAAGACGTACTTGTTCATGCCGTGGCAGGGAATGGCCCAGTCGGCGAAGCAGTTGAAGAAGATGGGCTTCTTCTCGGCACGGGCGCGCGCCAAGGCTTCGTCGAGCGTGTAGACATATTGGAGTTTGACGTCGGCTTTGACGCGATCGCCATACATGCTGGGCTCGGGCTGCGCAAAAGCGGCCAGCGGCGACAGTGCGCTCACGGAGAGACAGAGCGAAAAAAAGAGGTGACGGAGAGACATGAAAATGAGATAAGTCTAAAAAGAGAATGAAGAGGGAGAAAACGGCAACACTCGAAGTCGCCGGGAGACGACGACTTCGAGCATCGGCCGAAAGGAGGCAGGACGCGTTACTTGAGGTCTTTGACGCAACGCACGCTATAGAGTACGGGACGATAGTTGTTGGCCACTCGACTGGTGCCGCGCCACACTTTGGTGGTGAAGTGGTCGGAGAGGCGCACATAGGCTGCGGGCACGGAGTCTTGCAACATCGTGGAGGTGGCAGTCCAGAAATACCAAGATTTGCCTTTGTTCTCGAAGAAGTTACCGGCTTCGCGCTGATAGAGGTTGCCACCGGTGCGAATGGCGTTGAAACCGGATTTTCCGCCGACGCTGAGCAAGGTGGCGAGTCCCTCTCCGCGCCACGCTTCGTTGAGATCGGCTTCGGCGGCAGGCAAACCGAGGGTGCGCTCCAGCTTTTTCCAATCTTCGTCGGTGGGCAGGCGCCAACCTTCGGGAGCTACTTTTTGCGCTGCGGCAAAGGTATAGAGAAATCCGTTTTTGGCCACGTAGCCACCGTTATCTTTTTCGGTTTTCTCGAAATTGGCCATTCCGGACTTGTGGCGCGCTTCGGGCAACTCGGCATATTTGAGGAGCCGGACGGTGAGTGTGTCGTCGAAAGCGGGGTTGAGATAGCGGATGCTCTCACGCACTTCGGCAATGGTCATGCGGCCGCGCTTGAGTTGCTTGATGAAGCCTTCGACCCACGGTGCAATGGGCGTGCCGTCGACTTCCCATCCGTTGTATTTCGGATCGTGGAAAAGGTGATCGATGAGTTCGGTCACGGCTGCATTGTCGGGCACAATCTTGGTGAGATCGACCGGGCGCTCGTTCCAAGAATAGGCACCGTCGAGGCTGTAACCGTTAGGTGCGTAGCGCAGGTTTTCGGCCATCCAAAGTTGGTCGCCGACGCGCACGGTGTGGTACACGTTGTTGTCGCGAGGATCGGTGAAATCCTCTCCGGGCTGCACCGCGGAGAGATTATACTGGATCGTCTTCGGTTCGTCGCTCCCGCAAGAGGCCACGAAGAGCGCGGCAGCGGAGAGGAGGGCGAGACAGAGAGGTTTGAAGATAGACATAGCGATGAGGAGATGAAATTGCGGAGTTCACCGCGTTTTTATTCGTTCAAACGATTGTAGTCGAGGTTCACCCCGAGTTCGCCGGTGACGAAACGGCGAAGGATTTCGTACTTGGTCATCACAACGGGCAGGTGTCCGTAACGCTGACGGAACCCACCATCGCCCAACCAAAGCATGGCCTTGATGAAGTATTCGCGATCTTCATCGGCGTCGCGCGGGGCGAAGGCGCCGCTTTGATTCCAACCTCGGATGAAGCCGAAGGCACCGATCTCGGCCAACATTTTGTTGCGAGTCTCGATCGCCTCTTCTTCTGTCTCGACGGTGGGCGCGCCGCTACCGAGATCTTTGAGGAGCAAGGTGACCAAGTCCTCATGATTGAAGGGCGCGTAGGGCGGTTGGTCGTAAAGCGCATTGACCGAAAGTACGAAGCTCTTCTTGCCCATCTCGATGACGGTGGGGCAAGGTGAGGTTTCGTTGAGTCGCTTCCAATCGAGGTCATACCACCCCTTCTGGGTGCTGACATCTGCAAATTCTCCGCAGAGTTCGCGATTGGCTTTGATGCGCTCGCTCACCATGCTGTTGACGATTTCGGCAATCTGTGCATTGACGGAATCCTCGACGGTGATGTCTTTGACCCGGGCGAGCACCAAAGTGCGGAAACCGACGTGGTAGATCGGTTTTTCGACCTTGTTGGCCGACGAAACGGTGAGGGTGTCGGCCACCATGACGGAGAAGGGACGCATCTGGCGGCTGATCTTACCCAAATAGGCGTCGACAAAACGCAAGGCGCGCAGTTGCTCTTCGGCAGTGCGCAGATAGTCGTAGCGATACTCTACACCACGGCTATAACCGAAGAAGGTCCAGTTGAGATCGACCGTTTCGTAACGACGGGAGGCGCTGTCGGCGGGAGCTGTGCCGCCGTGAACGGCCACGGTGTCATTGAAATAAACGGGGACGCCGTATTTCTTATAGATTTCGTAGCGCGCATGCTGCACAGGGTCTGCGGCATTGTCAACGACCGCGAAATCACGCTCAAAGGTGACAGCGGGCGTGACGCTCTCTTCGCTTTTGCAGGCGAAGAAAAGCAACGGCAGGAGAAGGAACAGGAGCTGTTTCATGAACGATGTGACTTAATGGGGAATAAGTGTTGGGGAGCTGATGCGCCGCTTTAAGGGGCAGGGGTCGGCGTGGGGGTGTCTTCGCCGTCGGTGGGCAGCGTCGGCAGCGGTTTGGGCTGCTTCACTTCCTCGCGCTTGGGACGAATGTTATTGGGCATCGGCACCTTGTCGAACTCGATGACCGAAAGGGGAATCGAGAAGGTGTAGGCGGGATCTCCTGCCGGCAAGACAAAGGTGTGTGTCGTCAAGAAGGCGTTGGAGTTCGAGTAGGCATTGTAGGCATGCACCACATTCTTCTTCAAAGGCTGCACCGTGTTCACCGCATAGCGACGCAGGTCGAACCAACGCTGGCCTTCGAAACAGAGTTCGCGACGGCGTTCGGCACGGATCTCGTCGACCAATGCCTTGCCGGAGAGGGGCGTGGGCGAATAGTCGGCGATGCGGCGTTGCTGCAAACGGCCCAGGGTGGCGGACGCCTCAGCGCTCTTCCCTTGCATGGCTTGTGCCTCAGCCAAGTTTAGATAAGCCTCGGCGGCACGGAGCAAGAAACCGTCGGAGATGTGGTTTTCGCCCGTGACACGCTCATATTTATTGGAGAGCGAGATGCTGTCGGAAAGGCCGTTGACAGAGAAAAAGACTTGTTTGCGCACGTCGGTGTCGACATAGGAGTCATACAATTCGCGGGTGACGCAGAAATCACCGGGAGCGCCGGTGAGCGACGTGCCCTTGTCTTGCGCTGCCACATAATTGGCACCTTGTGAGAAAAGCACCTCGGGATTGTTGCGCGTGAGGAAGGGTTTGCCCGCTTGGAAATCAGTGAGGGCGGCCAATTTCACCCGCGGACTTTCCACCACGCGCTTGGCGGCCTGTTCGGCTTCTGCCCAACGCTGCATGTAGAGTAGGGTGCGACTGAGCAACACGCCCGCCGCCTCAGCCGAGGCACGGTGCAGACGGAAACGATCGGGCTGGGGCGAAACGGTGAGTTGTTCGACAGCCAAGTTCAAGTCGGCAACGATCTGCGCATAAACTTGTCCTGTGGTGGCACGTTCGAATTGGGTCGCTTTTGTCCTTCTCGTGCTCCACGTGCGGCGTGAGTTTGAGGGGCACGCAGAGATCGGTCGAAGCCGAATCCACGCGATAGGGTTTTCCGTAGAGGTTGGCGAGCGCCAAATAGAATTGTGCACGAGCGAAATGCGCTTCGCCCTTCACGCGATGGTAAAGTGCTTCGTCCTCTTTGGTGGCGTGCGGCATTTCGTCGACAATGTCGATGATGTTGTTGGCGTGACTGATGCGGTTGTAAAGCATTTTCCACGTCAGATCATCCGAAGCCTTGTTCGTAGCACCATAATTATAGCGCACATCTTGTTGCCAAGTGAAGTAACCGTAGAGGGGCGCCAGCGTGCGTGTCCACGCCGTGTTGGCGATGTTACCCTGCTGCGAGGTGCCGGTGGTGTTGATGTCGTCGTCGAGTGCATTGACGAAACCATAAACGCCGGCGTTCATCCCTTGGCTGACTTCGTGGCTGCGAAGATAAACATCGCCGACGAGCAATTCGTTGAGATCGGTGACGCTTTTCGCCACCACAAGATCTTGCGAGTATTGGTCGAGGAAGTCGTCGCAGCTCACCGTGGTGAGCGCGAGTAGGCCGAGACCGAGAGAAAAGATATACTGTTTCATGAGGTGTGGCGAATTAGAAGGTGATGCGCAAACCCAACGTGTAGGACGGACGGAGCGAGAGCGCGGTTTGGATGGAGAAACCGTTTTGCGTGGGATCCTGTCCTTTGAGTTCCGACGACTTGAGGGTGAAGAGGTTCGTCACCGAGAAGTCGAGCGCGAGGTTGGAGAAAGGCATTTTCTTGAGTTGGCGCTGCGAGAACTGGTAGCGGAAGGTGACGTTCGAGAGGCGGAGATAGCTGCCCGAAACGACGCGCACATCGGCATTGTCATACATCGACCAGTAGTTGTCGGCAAAGGATTTGAAACCTTTCAGTTCGCTGTTCGAGGAGTTGCTCCAGTGGAAGCGGTTGCGCTGATATTCGGGATCGCTGGGGCTGATGAGCGACGGATAGTCCGTGTGACGCTCGTCGCCGGGACGACGCCAGCGGTCGACAAACTCCTTGCGGACGTTGTTTTCCGACGAAACACCGTCGAGAATATCCTTATAGAGCGCGAATTTGCGAATCTTGTTGCCGAGGGCGTAGTTGAAGCTGGCCGCCAACGACATTTGCTTGTAACGTACCGTAGTGTAGAACGAACCACTGAAGTTCGGCTCGCGACTACCGCTGCGCGCCATGACGAGTTGCATGATGCGGTCGAGCGTTTTGCCTTCGAGCAAGTGCTGTCGATCCTTATAGTCGTCGAAGAGGGGCAGACCGTTGGAGGGATCGAGGCCGAGGAAGCGATAGCTGTAGAACGTGCCGATGCTCTGTCCGTCGATCACGGCCGTACCGTTGAGATAATCGTTGAGCGTGTAGTCGTTGATGGACTTCGTTTCGATGCGGTTGTACACCACGGAGTAATTGGCAGAGAGCATCCACGACCAATCGCGCGTTTTGATGGGGTAAGCCGTGAGGTTGATGCTGAAACCGCTGTTGTAGAGGTCGCTGCCGTTCATCACATAGTTGTCCGTGCCGTTGATCGACGACACCGGCGTGTTGTTGAATGCGTCGCGCGTATGTTTGTAGTAACCATCGAAGCCCAGCGAGAGGCGATAGTCGAAGAGCGCCATGTCAAAACCGGCGTTGAACTGATCGGTCTGCTCCCAACGCAGGTTGGGGTTGGGCAGTGCGAACACCTTCGCCGTGTTTTCTCCATAATAAGTGTCTACGCTCTCTTGGCGGAGGAGGAGGTTCGGCGTTTGGTTGTCGACCATGTTGCCCGTCTTACCGAAAGAGGTGCGGAAACGGAAGTCGCTCACCACATCATAGGGGCGGAGTGCCAACTCTTTGAGGTTGAGCATACCCGAAGCCGACCAAACGGGCAGGAACTTCTCGTTGCTGCGCGAGCCAAACTTGTTCGAAGCGTCGAAACGCGTGTTGGCACTGAGCGACAACAGGCTGCCGTAAGAATAAGAAAAAATGGCGTAACCGCTGAGACGATGCGTCTTGTCGGCCTTGATCGAAGGCGTGTTGCTCGCCAACCACTTCGCGTAGTAGGGGAACTTTTGCACCTCTTCGGCCGTCATGTTCACATATTTCAGTCCGCGATCCTTATAGAAACCACGCGTGTTGGTGCTGAAACCGTCGGTGTTCGACGTGTTCATTTCGTAACCCAACGAGGCACTCACCAAATGCTTTTTGTCCGCACCGAGGGCGTGACGCAGGTTGGCTTGTGCGCGCAGCGTGAAGTTTTCGTTCACATTGCGTCCCGAGTTATACACCCCACCGTAGGGCAGATCGCTCTTACCATACTGTCCGGGGATGGGATCTACGCCATATTCACTGTTGCGCAGTTGCGCCACGTAGTTCGATTTCTCGCCAAACCACGTATCGTTGTCGCTCGTGTTGCGCTGGTACGATGTGGTGAGTGTGAAATCGAGGAGTTGGCGGAAGCGATAAGTGAGATCGAGCGCGGCCATGATGCCGTTCGAGGAGTAGTTTTTCTCCGAGTTGTCGATCTCGTTGAGAATATTGTAGCGGTATTTATATTGTCCGTCCTTGTCGGTGCCCACATTGTAAGCGTGGCGCTGATAGTAGTAGTACGAACCGTCGTTGTTGAACGCGGGCAGGGCGCGCGTCGTGCCGTAAGCGTAGCCCAGCGGATCGATCTCGCCGGGGAGCTGTTCCTTCTTCTGCACATTGGCGTTGAGTCGCACATTCGCCTGAATCACCTTGGCGATGCGCGTTTGCATGTTGAGCGAAGCGGTGTAGCGGTCGTTGCGGTGACGGAGTTGCACGCCCTCTTCCTTATTATAACCGAGCGAAGCGTAGTAACGCGCCGTTTCACTACCGCCGGAAAGGGCGATGGTGTGGTTGTGGTTGAAGGTGTCGTGCGTCAAGAGGCCGAACCAATCCGTGTTGGCCGTTTCGGCCTGACGCGCCTGCGCCACAAAGGTGTCATAGTCAATCTGTCCCGTGACATAACGGTGGTATGCTCCTTCGTAGCCCACCATCGTCATGTGGTTGGGGAACGCATAATGGAGGTTCACCAAGTCCTGGCCGAAGCGCACGCGCTCCTGCGAGTTCATCAGATTGATGTTGCTGTCGGTATATCGCGGACGCGCCGTGTATTTGAACTGCGCATTGTAGGTGATGCGCGGAGGACCGGGATCACCCTTCTTGGTGGTCACCACAATCACACCGTTGGCGGCACGCGTTCCGTAGAGCGCGGTCGCCGCGGCGTCTTTGAGCACGTCAACGCGCTCAATGTCTTGCGGGTTGAGTCCCGAAATGGCATTACCGATATAGTTGATGTAGTCCGGGTCGTTGAGCTGCTCGTTGGTCACATCGACAGGATCGGACAAGGGGATACCGTCGAGCACCCACAGTGGTTCGCGGTTGCCGATGAGGGTCGACGTACCGCGAATGCGCATGCGCGCTGTCGCACCGACTTCACCGGAGTTTTGCATGAACACCATATCGGGCACACGGCCTTCGAGCGCCTGTTCCAGGCTGGTCATGCCGGGCATGAGGATTTCGTCCATCTTGAGCGAAGTGATGGCACTCGTCTTCTCGCGCGTGCTGATCGTGCCGTAGCCAGTCACCACGGCCTCGCCCAAACTCTTCGCATTGTCTTCGAGCATGAAGTCATAGTGCATCACGCCGGTCTTCGTGGTCTTCACCTGGCGCTGCATACCGATGTAGGACACAGCGACATTCAGACCGGCCAAACTCTGTCCGGCCGGAAGATTGATCACATATTTACCGGTCTCGTCCGTCTGAACGGTCCAAGTCTTTTTGCCTTGCTTCACGCGCACATAAGCTCCAACGAGCGGTTCGCCTTGCTTGTTGAAGACCATGCCCGAGAGCTGGCGTGCATCGGGGTCCGTGGGCTGTTGAGCCGAAGAGGGAAGCGCAAAACTCAGCGCCGCACTCATCAGGAGACTCCCGACGAACACTTTCGGATGTACTGATTTCCTCATGTATCGATGGTTTTAGGGGTATTTAAGAAAACCGCAATATAGACAGCGAAACGAAGTATTTTCCGCCTATATACATTGTATATTCAAACAGAAAAAAACCGCGTTCATTGCAAAAAAATACAGACTTCGTGACAATCTAACAACATTCTACTTGTTTTTTTCTGCGCAATTATTTTTCGCCATTGTCTCGCTTTCGACCTGTTTTAGTTACGAAATTATCAAATTCGCACACTTTTCGTATGCAAATGCAGTGTAGGGAGCCCTCAAAAAAACGCCCAACTTTTGGAAGAAAGTTGAGCGTTTTTCGTCGAAAACTTGGCTGCTTTTTTTGCAGATAGTAGGCCACTTTTTCGGCCTCATCGGGAGCGAACGCCCGAAACGGACACCGAAACCGCGGAGAACACGGCGCTGCGCCGGCTTCAATGCGCCGGCAACTCCAACAGGTGGCGCACCAGCGGCAGCACCACGGCCGAAAACCACCGCACCGTTGAGCGAATGCTCGCCGTCGAAGACCACCATCTGCGCCTTGCCGTAGTGTTTCGCAAAATCTTTCTGGTGGTTCACGCGCTTGTCGTGCGCACCGAACAAAGCCCCCACACGCGCTTTCTCATCGGCGGTGATGCCCTTGAAAAGTTGCTTTTTCAATGTCGCGAAACTGGTCGATCATCGTGCGATCCACCTTAAACTCCTTCGCGCCGTCTTGGCGTTTGTTGAAAAATTCGCGGTGCCCCATGCCGCCGAACGTCAGGTTTTTCGCCATCGTGAACGCGGGATTGATCAGTATGCGGGGAATGCCGCGCAACTGTTCGCCGTAGAGTCCGCCCATCGAAGCGGTGACAATCAGATCGGGGGCTTCGTCGGCCACCAGCTGCCGGAGAAACGGCATCGCCTCGGCCGGTATCACGGGAATGTCGGGCGCAATGACCGTCACCCCTTCGGCATAAAGTTGTTCGCGCAGCATGATCGCCGTGCCGTTGTGTCCGCTCGAAGCGAAACCGTGGAGAAAGAGTATTTTTTTCATCGTGAAGAACAGACTATATCCTATAAAAAAGAAATAGCATGAGAAGTTACTTTCCGGCACCGTTATCCTACGCCCACTTCACATGCTATTTCCATGATGTGCTGCAAAGGTACAATAAAAAAGCGCATAGTTCCAAATTTGAAACTATGCGCTGTTGTCTTCGTCACCGCTGTGCGAAGAAAGGGTGCGTCGTCGCGGTCAATAATATAACCCCGTGAGAAGATGATCTGCCGGCCGATCAGAACGACAAACGCACACCGGCAAAATAACTGCGGGGAACCATCGGGCCGTAGATGTAAGCCGAATCGCGGGGGTGTCCGAGGTCGAAGTCATCTTGATAGGAATCGAAGAGATTCTGTACACCGGCATAAACCTGCGCTTTGTGGTAACTGCGGATGGGGATTGTATACTGCACCTTGAGACCACATTCGAAGAAGACGGGGGTCTTGAACGTGCGCGGACCGAGCACCGTTACATTGTCCTGTCCCTCACCGCTCATCACACGGTCGTGGCGCACCGTGGCTGAGGGGCGACCTTCATATTCGGTCAAGCCCGTGGGCTTCTTCAAGTCATCCTCGCCGTTGGCATCCTTGGCGTAGTCGGTCGGAATCAAGTGGCCGGCCAACATCGAGCCGGTGAGATTGCCCGTGAGCGAGATGTCGAGATGCTTCATCGGCGTGAAGGTCGAAACGAAATAACCGTACACATCGGGCGTGCGATAGATGCGGCGCGTGGTGTAGGCGTCGTTTTCGTCCCACTGCTGCGCTTCGTTAAACTGACTGCGGTGGTACGTCACGCCGGCCTGCAGCGCCCAATACTTCGGCAGCGAGAGGCGGCCTTCGAGGCTAGCGCCCACCACCTTCGCACCCGAAGAGTTGGTGCGGGTTTTCACGATCACACCGTCGCGTTCCGCCTGCGTGAGGTTGAAGGCATCGTGCAGTTCGGTGTAGAACGCCTCGGCTGTGAGGTTCAACTGCCAGTCGGCGCCCAAACGCGTGTACCAGTCGGCCGAAAGGCTGAAGCTGTTCGAACGCTCCTCGTGGAGGTTCTTGTCATTCTCGATCAAGATCAGATCACCGCCGGCATTGGCCACGTGCAAGTCCTCGTCGAAGATTTGCGGAGCTCGGAATCCGGCGCTGTAGTTGGCGCGCAACACCAAGTCGGGGGTGGGATTGAAACGCACGTTGGCGCGTGGGCTTAAGATCGCATTATTAAGCAACGAGTGCTTGTCCAAACGACCGCCCACGAGGAAGCTCCATTGAGCCGTCTTCCATTCGTTTTGCAAATAAGCCGAAGTGGTGTGCACATTCTGTTTCAGAAAGTTCTTGCGGAAACCGCTCTTGTCCTCCAAATCGTCGTGGTTATATTCCACGCCCACAGTGAATTGCGAGGGCATGAAGAGCAGGCGTTCAAAATCGTAGGCATATTGCGCGCCGAGCACGCTGGTGTAGCCCTTCGTGCGGCCGTAGCTCACCAGTCGCTTGTTCATCTCTTTGCTCTCTTGTGTAGTGAGAGGAGACGTTTTGGCCTTTTCGAGGAAGTCCGACACGAGCATTTCACCGCCGCCGTAGTAACTTTCGCGCTGCACCTTCATGAACGAGGCAAAGGCGTTGACGCGATGACGCGTATCGGGCGAGATGAAGCTGTAGTTCAAACTTCCCGTCAAGTTGTTGTGACGCAGTTGTTCGGCTATGTGGGCATTGTGCGGTTCATTATCAAAGAGATCACCTCCACGACGGAACTCACGCGTATTATGCAATTCAGCTGTCAAACGCGAAAATTCACTCAAACGAGCAAAACCACGCAAACCGACATTACTACCATCGAGTTTCGGCATTTCCGAATAGCCGTCGCCGTTGCGGTCGTAAGGCGAACGATGGTGCAGCTGTCCGAAGAAGGTGAGGCCGAATTGGTTGTCGTCCGTCACATAGGTGGCATTGATATTGGTGTTGTTCTCAAACGTCTTCAGTCCGCCGATGCCGCGAATCTCGTGCGAAACCGCCGCCGAGGAGGCCGTGGGGTCTTTCGTAATCACATTGATCACCCCGGCGATGGCCGATGAACCGAAGAGTGCCGAACCACCGCCGCGCATCACCTCGACGCGCTCGATCATGTTGGTCGGAATTTGCTCCAAACCGTAGATACCCGCCAAACTGCTGAACACGGGACGCGAGTCGATGAGCACTTGCGAGTAAGGACCGTCTAAACCGTTGATGCGCACCTGCGAGAAACCGCAGTTCTGGCAATTATCTTCCACGCGCACGCCGGGTTGGAACTTCAGCGCCTGCGAGAGGAACGAGCTTTGCGTGTTGTCAAAGATTTTGGCGTCGAGCACGTTCACAAGTGTTGGTGCCAAGCGGCGTTTCGTCACATTGCGCGTGGCCGACACCACGACATCGCCGAGCGACACGCCTTGCGGCACGAGCTCGAAGTCCGACACCAGCGTGGCATCGGGCGTGGTGGTCACATTGTGCGTCTGCGGCACGAAACCCGGCGCGTCCACTTCGACCTGCAGTGTGCCGATAGGTAGATTCTTGAACATGAAGTGTCCTGTCACGTCGGTCGACACCGAAATGCGGTGTCCTTTCACCGTCACCAAGACGTGGGGTAAGAACTCGCCCGTGGCGGAGTTGCGCACATGCCCCACAATGTGTGCCGGACGGTCGTCAGGCGCGGCCGTGGCGGTTGAGCCCCCCATAAAGAGCATCAACAGCGAAAGTAGGAATAGGGTAAAAACTTTTTTCATATAAATAGGGTCTTGAAAAGAGAAACTATTGCATCAATGCGGCGACGTCCTCGCTATTTTTATTTCACTGTGCAAAGTTCTGCACTATTTCCTTTCTGTACAATACCCAAAAGTGGGTAAAAAAGAGGAGATTTATCAGTCACTTTCGCCGAAAGTCTCGTTTACCACCTACAAATCTCCTTTTTCACTACCCACAAATAGTGAGCGCCCGTCCGCGGCGACAGCGCTCGCACTGCCTCTCTTCCCACCTTGAAAGCCGAACGACTCTACTCAAATGCAAATAAAAGTCCGACGTTTGCAGTGAAACGTCGGACTTTTACTATGCCGGTGCAGTGTTGCTTTTCCGGCTATGCGTGTTGGCGTGTCGCGGTGTACCGAGACGAGATTAGCGCAGCGGCGCTTCGGCAACAAGAAAGTTCACAGCCGATAGCCGATGCCGAGATCAAGCACTAATTTCCAATTGCGCCCACGCTCCCAACTGCCGGTAATGGGAGTGCGATAGAAATTCCACTTTGGCAAACCGAGTCCAATATACGAGAACGCTTTCCATCGCTTGCCCAAACTAAGGTTGTAACCCCAACCGGCATCTAAACCGCAGGAAACCACATGGTAGTCATCATATTTCGCTGCACCGAACAAACGAGCATTGTTCCAGGCAAGGTCTGAACGCAATGCCAAGTATCCACCGGAATTTCCGGGACGTACCCCGGAATAATACCAGCGTCCTTCCATTTGAAACGCCGGTACGAGCCCTCCGAACGTCATGTTCGGGTTGCCCTCCACCATTCTTCCCCATTCGGGGAGAAGATCGAAATGCCCTACCAAACTAAACCGTGAAGCAACACGTTGCTCGTAGCTGACACCGGCGTAAAACAGTCCCAGTTCCGCACGCCACCCACTTTCCACCGTGGGTGCCGCATCTTGTGCGGCGGAACGAATAATTCCAAGGCAGAGCAAAGCTGTCAGGAAAAGATACTTCTTGAAGAAGAGGCCATTCTTTTTCATAAAAGAATGATTAAAAATACCCTGCAAAAGATAAGCAAAGACACCAACTCGCACAAGAGCTAATACATTTTCTCTCCCTAAGCACAAACGCTCCATAGGGCACTCAGCAAGTCAATCGAAGCCTCAACCGCCCTGCTTGTTTTCCGCCAAGGCTCCGATCGCATTGTGGGGCACCTATTCCTTCTCCGCCGCAGTGTCAATCGGGGTAGGCTGTTCTGCAGGCTGGTTCAGGTCGCGCCGCGATTTTGAGAGCGTCACCATCGCCACGCCCGTGAAGATCAGCGCCGCGGCCACCGCGTGTGTCACGGTCAGCACCGCCAGTCCGAGCAAGATGCTCACCAACGCCGCCACAATGGGCTGCACATAGTTGTACATGCTCACCACCGTGGGGCGCAACACCTGTTGTCCGCGAATCATGAGCAAATAGGCCGCAAACGTGCCGCACACCACCACATAGGCCGTCTCGGCATAGGTTTTCAGCGGCACTTCCGTCCACGGCGTCGACAGCACATGCGCGCCGGTGAAGGGCCAAATGATGCACGTCGCCGAGAGGAACATCCACTTGTTGACCGTCACCACCGAATAGCGCTTCGCCAATCGGCCGAAGACGGTGAGATAGATAGAATAGGAGAATTGCGCCGCCAGACACAGCAGGTCGCCGCGCAAATTGCCCGTCCCGACACTCGCCCCGGCGGCACGCGCACTCGACCACACCAAGAGCAGCGCCCCCATGCAGCCCAGCGCCACCCCGACGGCCTTGCGCCACGTCACGGGTTCGCGCAACACCAAGGCCGAAAGCACGAGAGCGAAAATCGGCATCGATGTGGTAGCAATCCCTGCATTGATGGGTGAAGTGAGACTCAGTCCCACCGTGAAACAACATTGGTTGCCCACCAGTCCGAACACCGCGGCCACGCAAAGCCACAGGACATCGCGCCGCGAAATGGCTTCGCGCGGTACGAACAAGGAGGCGATCCAAAACAGCAACGCACCGCCCGCCACACGAAACGACACCATGTCGATGCCGTCGAACCCGTGGGTCATCGCGTCCTTACCGAGCGGAGACATCAAGCCCCAAAACGTCGCCGCGCCGATCAGACTGAGGTGAGCGGTGAGGGGAACGGAATTTGTGCGCTTTTCGGCGCGCGGTGTTGCATTCGACATCGTGGTGTCAGCGGAGGGAGAATCTTTCATGCGCTATTTTCAAACAAACGATTTTTTACTTACCAAAATGGGGATGCGCCTTGAAGAAGTCTGCGACGGCCTCGCGCATATTGTCGTAATGACCTTCACCCAATCCTTGATAAGACGGGTGGTAGGAGTTGATCACGATGAACTGCCCTTGTTCCGAATAGTAGATCCAAGGGTCAGCATCGGCACCGAACGCGCACACATCTGTATAAAGTTCGCGCAGTAGCGCCACGCCCTCACGGTTCGCACAATCCACATAAATCGAAGCCCCCGCATACAAAGTCAACTGCTCCAACAGTAGGTCTTTGAATTCGCCGATATAGTCCTGCAAGACCTTGGTGGCAAGCGTGCTTCCGCCGGGCACTTTCTTCAAGTTCATGCGCACCCAAGCCGTTTCTTCGAAATGCTTTTGCGCCACGTCCGCAGCGGGGCATACCGGCATCACGCCCTGCTCGTTCATCGACACCAGCCCATAGACCCACGTGCGAAGGTTGCGATAAAACGCAATTCCGGAGGGCGTCGGCACGGTCGTTCCGTTTTTCCGCCCGTGCTCTTCCCGGATATCCCAAGCCTCGTCGTCGTTCAGGTCTTTGGTCAGCACCACGAGTCCCCGCTTTTGCCGACAGGCCTCAGCCCATTTCGTCTCTTCGTCGCCGCGTTCGCGACCCCATGTGCCGAGATCACTATAGAAGAAGCGACCCAAATAGTGCAATCCGTCTGCCGAAACCTCGTCAGACAAACCCTTTTGCTGCAATCGCGCTTGGTAAGCGCCGAAAATGCGATCTTCTTCGTCGTGGATATTCTTTTTCATGCTGCGAAGTTACAATTTCTACACAATGCGCGCCCCTCGCTCGGTGCAATCGTGGCGCACACCGATTTCCACTCCTGTGTGGGGCGGTTGCTCACAACCCCTTGTCACCCTACGTGCCATCTAACTCACAAACACTCAACGAACGAAAAAAAACAGAGGACTTTCTCAGCAAACCTATCCACTTTTGGAGAAAACTCCACAGGTATTTTCTCCCCTTCGCCACCGCCCTTCACCCCTACCGCTTCCTCGCGCGCGCGTAGGCGCGCCCGCTCGCACGCGCACTCAACGAGTTTTCATTTTCTATCTTCACCGCACAGCGATTTGCGCTTAATTCGCTGATAACAAACAAATTGTGGGTGAATCCTTCACCTTGTCTCCTTCACGATACATCAAACATAACTCGCTGAGCGACAATTCTTTGCGGTGAAGACAGGGGTGAAGGCAAAAAAACGAGAAAAAAAGGGTGAAGGCAAATAGGGTGAAGCCTTCACCCGTATCTCACTGTTTGACAATAAGTTGTGGCTAAATGGTGAAGAGGTGAAGGCAAAAAAACAGAAAAAAACGGCGGATGCGCGCGCGTACGCGCGCGCGTTATCTCGTTTTTCACCGCCGTAGGGCGCTATCCAATCGGCAAGCGCGACAAACGATGAACGAAACGAGCACACAAGGCTGTTCACGATCCTACCACGAGTTCTGATGGCGACGGCACACAACTCCACCGCCTTCGGCAGTAAGAACTCAAAGCAACGAATAAAAAAATCACTCATTTGTCAACCCGATCTATCGAAAAACTAAACACAAGTACCCCACCTATCTAAAAAACACGTCCCACGTCAAAAAAAACAAAGAAAAAGAGGTGGCGAAGAGGTTTATTTTCACAGAAAAGCCGTAATTTCGCAAAAAGCCAACCGTTGAGTGGCACCCACGCCCTCCCCGACTCGTTTTTTCCGCGTGGGTACACAGCCGAGTGGACAGCAACTCGCCCACGATGCGGCAAGACACAACTATTTTTTCCCCCCCCCAATTCATCCCAACACATGAAACAACTTCTACTTCTTGTGCTCACCGCTTTGCTGAGCCTGAGCGCCGGCGCACAAACTCGCACCTTCACCGACCAACTCGTGATTGAACTCGGCGGAAAATCGGGCGCAACAGCCCCCATCAACGTTCAAGTTCTCCTGACCGAACACGACGGTAAGGTGGATCTCGAACTCCGCAACTTCGTGTTCAAAGCCGGCAAGGGCGACCCACTCGGTGTGGGGCACATCAAGCTGAGCAACCTGCCCGTTACGGCCGAAGGCGACAAGAAGACCTTCAGCGGCCAGGGCAAAGCCAGCCTTACCCCGGGCGATCTGCCGGGCATTATGTTTGGATGGCCTCGGGCACGAAATCGGTCGACATGAAAGCCGATGGTTACGTCACGGCCGACAGCCTCACTTTTGTCCTCGACTTCAAAATGCCCCGCATGCAAGTACCCATGAAGGTGAAGTTCGGTCGTTGGGCGACGACGGGTCTGCACAGTGTGCTGAGTGACCCCACCACGGAAGCCGTCTACACCCTCGGCGGTCGTCGTCTCAATGCGCTCCCCGCCCGCGGCGGCGTCTACATCGTGGGCGGTCGCAAAGTGGTGCGCTAAACACACTACAAATGGAAGACCTGCGCTCTGTACCGACCGCAAGTGCTTCACAACGCCAAAACGGCACCGACAGCTGCAAGTGTCGGTGCCGTTTTCTTTGGTTTCGAGCAAGGAGACAAAAGGTACAAAAGATGAAGCAAGCGAGCGGAGAAAGAAAAAAAGGCGCATTTTTGAATTATTGTCGTGGGCGGTCGGGCGAAAATGCGGGGAAGTTCGTAATTTCGCCGACATAGGACTAAATTCTCCGGCTATGTCACAACTTACACGCTTGTTTTTCCTCTGCCTACTCGCGTGCTGCAGCCTCACGGCAGCCGCACAGAAAGATAGTATTCCCGCCGATCTGCCGAAAGCCAACAACGGCGAGGCACCGGCTATGCCGATCAGCATCGAGGTGGGAAAAATCGCTGTACAAAGGCGACAGTATTCCGGCCGTGATCTTCCAAGGCATTTACAAATATCCGCCCTTGGACTTTGCCAACGAGAAAGATCGACAGAATTACTCCCGATTGGTGCAGAATGTGAAGCTGTTGCTGCCCTTGGCCAAGATGGTGCGCACCACGATTGTGGAGACTTACGATTATCTGCAAACGCTGCCGACGAAAAAAAGGCGCGACAGGAACACATCAACGCGGTGGAGGCTGACCTGAAGAAGGAGTACACGCCGCTGGTGAACCGCTTGTCGCGCTCGCAGGGGCGCTTGCTGGTGAAACTCATCGACCGCGAAACGAATCAAACGGGCTATCAAATTGCCAAAGCCTTCGTGGGCTCGTTTAAGGCGAATTTCTATCAAGGCATTTCGTTCTTCTTCGGGTTGAACCTCAACAAACACTACGAACCGGAGGGCGACGATCGCTTCACCGAACGCGTGGTGCGCATGGTGGAGAGCGGACAATTATAGGTGGATCGATGGACGACCCAACACCGGCCGACGATTGCCCAAACACACGGTAACAAAAAGCACACTGCGCCGTTCCCTCACGGGGACGGCGCAGTGTTTTATTGTGCTTGTAAAGCGAGCGAAAAAGCGCTGTGCTTACGACGGCTTATTTTTTGATGTCCTTGAGCTCGACCTTGAAGATGAGCGTTGCGAAGGGAGGAATGCCGCGCGTGCCGCTTTCGCCATAGGCCAAGGTGTAGGGGATGACGAGTTCGTATTCCGAACCCACGGGCATGAGTTTGAGACCTTCTTGCCATCCCTTGATCACTTGTTTGAGGGGGAAGCTGGTGGTTTCACCGCGCTTGTAGCTGCTGTCGAAGACGGTGCCGTCGATGAGCTTACCTTCGTAGTGTACTTCTACGGTAGAGGTGTCGGCAGGGAGGGCACCGTTGCCCTTGCGCACAGCCTTGTAGAGCAGACCCGAAGGAAGAGCAACAACGCCTTTCTGCTTCTTGTAGTTCTCGAGATAGGCGAGGTTGGCCTTGCGACGCTCGTTCAGTTGGAAGTCACGTTGCTCGCTGACTACTTTTTGAGCAGAGTCGGGCGAGAAGGAAGCGCGACCGGCGATGCCGTCGGACATCCCTTTGAGGATGAGCGAAGCGTCGGTGTAGTTGACGTTTTCTCCGCCACCATACGAGCGATTGAGCGTAACGACGTTGGCTTTCACCTGTGCGGCGATGTCTGCACCGGTCACGATGGCGCGGAAACGTGCAATTTCTGCATCGGAGAATCGGCCTTCGAGGGCTTGTCCGAGGGCAAGGTACTGCGTGGAGTCGATGCCTTGCGTCTGGAGCAGATAGTTCTTCATGTCGGGTACTTGAGCTACACCATAAGCATAGGAGAAGTGCGTACCCGTGGCGGCCTTACCTGCGGGGAGATCCGTAGTTTTTACGGCAACGGCCGTTGTCTTTTTCTTCTTGGGAGTTTTGGGAGCGGCGGCTGCAGTGAGGGCGAAGAGCGCGAGAGCTGCCAAAGCAAAACGACGAATTTTCATGATGCGAAAATGAGTTGTGTTTGATAAAATCCGACACTCCCGATGCTACTCAAGAGCAGCATCGGAGGCGTCGGCTATAGTTGTGCAATCGTCCCGAAATCGGGTTGTTGCAGCGTTTTATTACTGAACCTGTACAGGCATTTCCTGTCCTTCGGGCATTTGGGGCTGCGCGTTCATGCGAGGAGCGGCGGGAGCGTTCTTCACACCCACGAGCTTCACCTTGAAGGTCAAAGCCGAGTAGGGAGGAATGGGCCCTTGTTCTTGATCACCGTAGGCTTGATTCCAGGGGATGTAAACGATCCATTCGGCACCGACCTTCATGTTCAAGAGTGCGGTCGTGAAACCGGGGATGACACCGCTGACGGGGAACTCGATGGTTTTGCCGTTCGAGGAGTCGAACACCTTACCGCCCATGAGGCGACCTTCGTAAGAAACTTCTGCGATTTGGTCTTTGGTGGGCTGAGCACCGGTACCGGGCGTGAGTTCTTTGTAGTAAACACCGCCGGCGAGGGGCTTCACACCGGCTTGCTTCGCCATGTTCTTGATAAACTCTTCGTTCTTCTTCTTGCTGTCGCCGTAGAGTTTCGCATTGGCCTTGGCCGTGAGGGCGGCCATGCGGTCCTTCAAGAATGTATTGACCGTCTGCGTGTTGTAAGGCACACCGCCTTTATCGAAGAGGGCGCTCACGCTGTTCTTACCGTCGAGCATACCGGCCAAGAACTTGTCGCCCGAGAGGTGCTGGGTGGAGTCCTTACCGAAGATTTGCTGTTCGATTTGGGGGAAGAGACGCGACTTCACGTTCATACCGGCTTGCATACCCATTTGGTAAGCAATTTCCTTTTTGTCGTCGCCGACGTTGATACCGTCCTTCATTCCCTTGAAGAAAGCATCCACATAAGCCGAGTCAGAACCGGCTTGCATGAGGTAGCCCTTGATCATTTCGGGTGTGGGTGCCTGCGACATACCGAGGGCATAAGACACGGTGTCGATTTCGCTGCCGAGTTTTACTGAGGAGGTCTTTTTGTCCTGCTTGCCACAGGCAACCAGAAGCGTCATGGGCACGAGGAGTGCACCGAGGAGAAACTTATTCATTGTGATGTTTTGATTTCGAAGTTGTGATTATTTGCCTTCGATGCCGAGCAGTTCGACATCAAAGACGAGTGCAGCGTAGGGAGGAATGCTACCGCCCGCACCTTGTGCACCGTAAGCGAGTTCGAAGGGAATGAAGAAGCGGAACTTCGACCCGATGCTCATGAGCTGCAAGCCTTCAGTCCAACCGCGGATCACACCTTGAAGGGGGAAGCTGGCGGGCTCGCCACGACGGTAGCTGCTGTCGAACACGGTGCCGTCGGTGAGACGACCTTCATAGTGGCAGCTCACCGTGTCAGTGGCAACGGGTTTCACGCCGAGAGCGGGCGTCAACACCTCATATTGCAGACCCGATGCAGTGACCGTCACTCCTTCGCGCTTGGCATTTCGGCGAGGAACTGTTCGCCGGCTTCGCGGGCGGCCTTGCCGGCAGCTTCTTGCTGTTCGCGCAAGAAATCCTGCACAAGACCTTGGGCTTGCACTTCGGTCATTTCGGTTTTCTCACCGTTGAGCACTTGTTCGACGGCGCGCGTGAACTCAGTGGTCAGCAGTCCTTCGATGTTCATCCCTTTGAGGTTGTTGCCGATGATCAGGCCGAGGGCATAAGAGAGTTTTTCCATATACTACGGAGCAAATTGTCTTTTTTCTTATTGATATTCAGTGCGCAAAGATACAAATTTATCGTGTGTCGCGCTGATTGATTACTATTTTTTTTCGGCACAAGCCCTTTCTTCGCGATAAATCTTGTCGATGACGATGCCGGCGAGCGTAAAACCGAAAATGGCCGTGATGTGCGACAACGTGCCGTTGATCTGCGCTTTACGGTCGTTCCACGAGTGATGGAGCAAGTCGGCGCGTCCCTCCTCGTGGTCGGTGCATTCAGCCACCGTGGGCTCGGGAGTGGTGATGTCGTCTGCCCCGAGATTGGGCAACACTTCGTTGGAAAACACACAATAGAACTTGCGCTTCGGGCGCGTTTTCGCCCGTTTGAATTTATTGCGCAGGGCGCGAGCCAGCGGACAGCCGCCCACCTTCCAAAACTCGGCAATCTGCACCCGCGTGGGGTCCATTTTCAGCGCGGCGCCCATCGACGAAACGAACAGGGCCGAGGTTTGCGTGGCGCGCAAGATGAGATGCGCTTTTTCGGCCAGCGAATCGATCGCATCGATGATCACATCGTACGTGTCGAGGGCGAAACTCTCGGCGTTCTCCGCGCAATAAATATCTTGCACCGCACGGATTTCCGCATCGGGATTGATGGCCAAGAGTCGTTCGCGCACGACTTCCACCTTGACGCGCCCCACCGTCGGCACGGTGGCGGGCATTTGGCGGTTGACGTTCGTGATACTCACACGATCCGAATCGACCAAGGTGAGCCGGCGCACGCCCGATCGCACCAAACTCTCGGCGCACCAACTTCCCACACCGCCGACGCCAAACAGGATCACGCACAGATCGCCGATGCGATGCAGCACTTGATCGCCGACCAGCAAGCGGGTGCGATGAAAGATTTGTTGTTCGCGCTCGGAGAAGTCAGCGGAAAGAGAAGAACCGGGGGTTGATGACATAGATCAAAGAAAGAAGTTAGAAAAAAACAAGAGGAGTTTCGAGAGAAAGGAGTGGAGTTTCGGCGAAAAGTGGAGCACTTTTTGCGCAAAAGTCTCAGCATTTTCGCAACGCTTCGCGCAGTTCGGCCACACCGTCCGAGGCTTTCGCCCGAATTAGGTGCACTTTTCGTCCGTCGGGGACATCCACTTCCTGCGGATCGATGAGAAAAATGGGGGTTTCACGCCGAGCATAGCGCACCAAGCCTGCGGCGGGATAGACCACCAGCGAAGTGCCGATGATGACCAGCACGTCGGCCTCGGCCACCCACTCGGCGGCGCGCTCGATCAGGGGCACCGATTCACCGAACCACACAATGAACGGGCGCAACAAACTGCCGTCGCCCGCCTTTTGCCCGGGGAGGATGTCGAGATGCGGGGGGGGTGAGCGTGACAAGGTGGAAGGGATTGTCGGGATCGCGCGACGAACAGGCTTTCATTAGTTCGCCGTGCAGGTGCAACACCTGCGACGAACCGGCGCGCTCGTGCAGATCGTCGACGTTTTGCGTAACGATGCGCACCGCATAGTCCTGTTCCAGCTCCGCCAACAGTTCATGGCCGCGATTGGGGCGCGCTTCCACCAACTGCCGGCGCAGTCCGTTGTAAAACTCGTTGACGAAATCCGGATCGCGCTGCCATCCTTCGGGCGTGGCCACTTGTTCCACGGGATGCGTTTCCCAAAGTCCGCCACTGTCGCGAAAGGTGGCAAATCCACTCTCGGCACTCATGCCGGCTCCGGTGAGCACCACGATTTTTTTGGGTTGTGCTGTCATATCGTTTATGATGAATCAACACTGCAAAAATACGCTTTTTTCAAGCTCACCTCCCGATTCAACGCGACAAAGTGCGACGAGAACGCGAAAAAAACGACCCTCGCTCACATTATCGGCAAAGAATGCTTACCTTTGCTTCAATAACTTATTCAAAACCACACTCATGAATTTAGTACGAACGCGTGACGGTCACAACTACCTCACCCCGTTTCTCCTCGTCACCACCCTTTTCTTTTTATGGGGGTTCGCCCACAGCATTCTTGATGTGCTGAACAAGTACTTCCAAGACGCGCTGCACCTCAGCAAAACCGAATCGGCCTACATCCAAGTCGTGGTCTACGGCGGTTATTTTCTCATGGCACTGCCCGCCGGCGCCTTCATTCGCCGCTTCGGCTACCGTGCCGGCGTGCTGCTCGGCCTTGTTCTCTACGGCATCGGCGCGCTGCTCTTCATTCCCGGTGCGCAGATCATGACCTTCCCCCTTCTTCCTCGGCTGCCTCTTCATCATCGGGTGCGGACTCACCTTCCTTGAAACCTCGGCCAACCCCTATGTCACCGTGCTCGGCGAGCCCGAACACAGCGAACAGCGCATCAATTTCTCGCAATCCTTCAACGGTTTGGGTTGGATCCTCGGACCAGTGGCCGGCAGCTACTTCCTCTTCAACGACAAAGACCAATCGCCCGACATCTCCATGCCCTATTTGCTCATCGGCATCGTGGTCATCGCCGTCGCCCTCTTGTTCTCGCGCGTTCGTCTGCCCGAAATCACCCCCGAGGAGGACGAACTCACCCAAGCCGAGGAAGCGGCACTCGAAGCCGAGGGCGATCACAATCACAGCGACCTCCATGTGCTGCTGCGCAACGGCGCTTTCCTCTTCGGATGGGTCGGCATTTCGTCTACGTGGCAGCACAGACCGGCGTGAACAGTTTCTTCATCAACTATGCTGTGGAGAGTGCGGGCATCGATCGCGGCGACGCCGGTCTCATCCTCGGTTTCGGCGGCATGGGGCTTTTCTTCGCCGGTCGCCTGCTCGGCAGTTGGATCATGCAATACATCCGCGCCGAACGTCTCCTCGCCGTTCTCGCTCTTGTCGCCGCCCACTGCTCCATGCTCGTCGTGGCCTCGCCCGGCCGCGTGGGTTTCACGGCGCTGCTCATCGTCTATTTCTGCGAGAGCATCATGTTCCCCACCATCTTCGCCCTCGCGCTCCGCGGTTTGGGTCGTCGCACGAAAAATCGCCTCCTCGTTGCTCATCATGGGCATCGTCGGCGGTGCCGTGGCTCCCGTGCTCATGGGACTGATTGCCGACCACTCGTCCATGGCCTACGGATTCATCGTGCCCCTCGTTTGTTTCTTCATCATCGCCGCCTACGGTGGTTTCGTGGCACGTCGCAGCGCTCGCGCAAAGCACCGCAAATAAAAAGCTGTTTCTCCCTATCATGGCTCATAAGAAAAAGATGAATGCGGCCGCCCTCGCCGCCTATAAAGCTGAGAACGAAAACTTTCTCGCCAACCTGCGCGGGCGCGCCGGCATTCAAGAACTGCGCTGCGGCGTGCTCTACAAGGTGGTGCAAACCGCCCCCGCTCCGCCGGCCGATGCCGACGAGCGCACGCTGCGCCGCCACAATGCCACGCCCGCACCGCGCTCGGTGGTGACGGTGCACTACGAGGGTCGCCTCATCGACGGCCGCACCTTCGACTCCTCGCGCCGCGGCGCCGGCACACCGCCCGCCTTTCGCGTCAACGAACTCATCACCGGATGGCAAGTGGCGCTCGTCAACATGCACATCGGCGACATTTGGGAACTCTACGTCCCGGCCTCAGCCGGATACGGCGAGCGCGGCGCCGGTCACGACATCCCCGGGCACAGCACCCTCATCTTCCGCATCGAACTCTTAGACATCGCATAAAACTATTTCATGAACAATAGCATCGTCGTCAAAGGCGCACGCGTCAACAATCTCAAAAACATCGACATTGAGATCCCTCGCGAGCAATTTGTCGTCATCACCGGACTTTCCGGCTCGGGAAAATCATCATTGGCCTTCGACACCCTCTATGCCGAAGGCCAGCGGCGTTATGTCGAAAGTCTTTCGGCCTACGCCCGCCAGTTTCTCGGCCGCATGAACAAGCCCGAGTGCGACTACATCAAAGGACTGCCGCCGGCCATCGCTATTGAGCAGAAAGTCAAGACGAACAACCCGCGTTCCACCGTCGGCACAAGCACCGAGATCTACGAATATCTCCGCCTGCTCTTCGCCCGTGTGGGGCACACCTACTCTCCCGTGAGCGGCGAGGAAGTGCGCCGTCACAGCGCCGACGACATTGTGGCCGCCGCCCTCCGCCACCCCGCCGGCACGCGCTTCACCGTGCTCGCTCCCCTGCGCTTGCTCCACGAGCGCACGTTCAAAGAGCAAATCGAAGTGCTGCTCCAGCAAGGCCTCTCGCGCTTGGATCTCGACGGCGACATGGTGCGCATGGACGAGGCCATCGAAAGCCCCGCCGCCGTGGCGCGCCACGAAACGGCCTTGGCCGAAGGCCGCCTCTTCCTCCTCCTCGACCGCCTGGCCGTCGACGGTTCGAAAGACGGCGTGACGCGCCTCAACGACTCGGTCGAAACGGCACTCTATGAGGGCGACGGCGAATGCCTCCTCCGCTTCTATCCCGAACGCAAGCTCGAGCGTTTCTCCACTCGCTTCGAGACCGACGGCATCAGCTTCGAAGAACCGAGCGACAACCTCTTCTCCTTCAACAATCCCGTGGGCGCCTCGCCCGCGCTGCGAAGGTTTCGGCCGCGTGGTGGGTATCGACGAGCATCTCGTCGTCCCCAACCGCTCGCTCTCGGTCTACGACGGCGCCGTGATGTGCTGGCGCGGAGCGAAAACTCAGCCAGTGGCAACAGGAATTCATCCGCCGCGCCGCCGCCCACGACTTCCCCATCTTCGAACCCTACTACAATCTCACGCCCGCCCAGCGCGACCTGCTCTGGCACGGCGGCCCCGGCATGGCCTGGGAGGAGGGCGACGTCGATGTGTGCATCGATGGTTTCTTCCAAGCTCTCGAACAAGGCGCCTACAAGATCCAAAACCGCGTCATGCTCGCGCGCTATCGCGGCAAGGCCGAGTGCCCCGTTTGTCACGGCACGCGCCTGCGCCCAGAAGCCCTCTACGTGCGTGTGGGCGACCGCACTATCGCCGACCTCGTGCGCCTTTCGGTGGCCGATCTCGCCGAGTGGTTCGCCGCACTCACCCTCTCTGAGCACGATGCCACCGTGGCGCAACGCCTGCTCATCGAAATCCGCAGCCGCCTGCGCTTCCTCAACGAAGTGGGACTCGGCTACCTCACTCTCGACCGCCTCAGCAATTCGCTTTCGGGCGGCGAGAGTCAACGCATCAACCTCGCCACCTCGCTTGGCAGCAGCTTGGTGGGTAGTCTCTACATCCTCGACGAACCCTCCATTGGGCTGCACTCTCGCGACACCGATCGCCCTCATTCGCGTGCTGCGCCAACTCCGCGATGTGGGCAACACCGTCATTGTGGTCGAACACGACGAGGACATCATCCGCGCCGCCGACCACCTCATCGACATCGGCCCCGAAGCCGGCCGCCTCGGCGGCGAAGTGGTGTGGCAGGGCAAGGTAGCGCCCGCCGATGCGCCGCACCATTCCGACAAAACGGAGAGCCGCAGCCACACGCTCAACTTCCTCACCGGCGCCGAAGCCATTCCCGTACCTGCTTCGCGCCGTCGCTGGAATCGCTTCATCGACGTTGTCGGTGCTCGCGAAAACAACCTCCGCGGCATCGATGTGCGCTTCCCCCTCAACGTCCTCACCGTCGTGACGGGTGTGTCGGGTTCCGGCAAATCCACCCTCGTGCGAGACATCTTCTACAAAGCCCTTCTCCGTCATCTCGACCAGTCGGGCGACCGTCCCGGCGAACATGCCGACCTCACCGGCGACCTCGACGCCGTGCAAGCCGTCGACTTCATCGACCAAAACCCTATCGGCCGTTCCACGCGCTCCAACCCCGTCACCTATGTCAAGGCCTTCGACGAGATTCGCAAACTCATGGCCGAACAACCCCTGGCGCGCCAAATGGAAATGGACGCCAAATTCTTCTCCTTCAACACCGACGGCGGCCGCTGCGAAGAGTGCAAGGGCGAAGGCACGGTGAAGGTGGAAATGCAGTTCATGGCCGACCTCGTTCTCGAATGCGAAACCTGCCACGGTCGCCGCTTCAAGAATGAGGTTCTCGACGTGCGTTTCGAAGGACAAAACATTTACGACATTCTCGAGATGACGGTCGACCAAGCCCTCGACTTCTTCGAAGCCCACGGCAAGAAGAAGATCGTCAAGCGCCTTCGTCCGCTACGCGATGTGGGACTCGGTTATATCAAACTCGGGCAATCGTCCTCCACCCTCTCAGGCGGCGAAAACCAGCGTGTGAAACTGGCCTACTACCTCGCGCAGGAGCGCGCCGTTCCCACGCTCTTCATCTTCGACGAACCCACCACAGACTTCACCTCCACGACATCAACCGCCTCCTCTCGGCCTTCAACGCCTTGATTGAGCGCGGCCACACGTTGATTGTGATTGAACATAATCTTGATGTCGTAAAAACGGCCGACCACGTCATCGATCTCGGTCCCGAAGGTGGTTCAGGCGGTGGCGACCTCGTCTTTGCCGGCACCCCCGAAGCCCTCGTCGCCTCCGGCCGCGGCTACACCGCGCGCTACCTCGCCGAGAAACTCACACCGCAATAGTTTTCCACGAACGCTCTCCCGTGTGTTCACGTTGGTAAACAACAATAGGCTAGATCTACATCGATAGATCTAGCCTACTTTGTTTAAGCACCAATAAAGATCTGAGTTCGGTCTAAGCATTTCCCCTAAAAATAATCCCACCGACTAAGTAACTTAATCGGTGGAAAACTTGTTCATATAGGAATAAATTTGCAACTTTATACCTGATAACCAAATAGTTACTATTCCACATGAACACTGATTACACTGCAAAGATAACGGAAATTATTTGTATCTTTGCGCCTATAGTCAAACCATGGCAAAGAACACCTTGCACATCGTCTTAAATTCAAACGTATGAAACGTCTATTTTCCCTATTCGTCTTGCTTTTGCTCCTCTTCTCTTCCTGTGCCCGCGAAAAAACGCAGGCCGAACTTTTTGCAGAGGCCAAAAGTGGGGTAGTGTTGATTTTGAACAAGTTTTACTATCGCATCCGCTTGCCGAACGACAAGTTCCTATATTTTTCCGGCTTGGACAAGGATGGTGATTTGGAGAATGTGACCCTCGATTTCAATGAAATTCGTAAAAACAGCGCGTGGATGTCGGGAACCGGCTTTTTTGTCGACGACAGAGGGACGGTCATGACCAACCGCCATGTTGCCCAGCCCTCACTCGAGGAAAAAGACATCAAGGCAGGCTATCGAAATTTCATCCATGCCATTCAGCAGTACTATAATTACCAAAAGCAGCAACTCAGCGAGAAGTTTGATGAGCTCGAGACGGCGAAAGGTCAGTACTACTACGACGACGAAGAGGTACTTTATGATACCCCCGCTGGGGTGGCAGAGATCGAACGGCAGCAAGAGGAACTCCGCAGAGAGTATGCCGCGGCCGAACAAACCCTTGAGCAACTCGAGCAATTGGACGATCCGAGTGCTTTGAAAATCAGTTCCGTGTGCGAATTGGGTATTGCCTACAACGACACACACGTCACCGGAGCGGCCGATTTCTTGGACAAAAATCCTTGTGTCGTGCTGAGAACTTCGGAGCGAGAGGACGTGGATTTGGCGCTCATTCAGTTGAAAAATCAAAAGACGCCGGCCGATGCCTATGTCTTCTCCATCGCCGAGGAAAGCACCCCTCTCGAGATGGGACAACAGTTGTATATGATTGGTTACAATGCCGGCCCGGATTTGGCGCAAACGCGCACCGGCATTCAAGTGCAAATGACCGGCGGGAAAGTCACGCAACTCTCAGACGGACAGCGTGTGCTGTATGACATTGCCACCGTACAAGGTTCGAGCGGTAGCCCCGTGATCGACACGGAAGGCAACCTCGTCGCCGTCAACTTTGCCAAATTAAACGGATCAGACAACTTCAATTTCGGTATCCCGCTCAAGCGCGTCAAAGAGTTTATGAAGTGGTGATACACGCACCATTTCCGTGCTCCGCTTCGCATCATCCGGTCGTTTTCATTTTCCGGTAGGCCGTCGCCTGTCCTTCTTCCCCTCTCCATCTTCTTTCAATGATCGGAAGGAGATGGAGAGTATACAGAAGAAAATCAACAGTAGACCCAGGCAAAAACTAAAGTTAGAAACACCAAAAGCAGAGTTCTTCAAACGAATAGCCTAATTTTGCACTTGCCGGTTGACTCTACGACTCTACGGGTTGACTCTACGCTTTGTTTTTATCCATTGTTTTGGTCAGAGTATTGCAAAAAAAGCTGTATCTTTGCCTTTCGAAGACCTATTGCTTGAAATCTACCAAGAGGTCGGGTTCTGTCTTTCTGTAGAAGAAATGATGGGAAAGCATGTGGATAAGTAGGAAATATGATATAATAGACTTATGTTTAACTTCAAAATAATATTTGTATGATCTGGAAAAATCATCGTGGCAATAGTCGCTGTCTTGATTATTGCTTTTATCGTGTTTGAAATCGTGTCTCGGATCTTTGCTAAGAAAAACCTGAAAGCCTTTTTGGCTTCTCATCCTCAAACACCGCTCACCGAGGAAAAGAAAAGGTTACTGGTATTTGGAGCCATCTTGTCTTGTTATCGCAGTGAGGACATCCTTAGTATTATCACCGATGATAATATGAATGTATACAAGACCGGGCTTCAAAAACAATGGAGCATTAATGGGCGGGAAGATGCCCTAGAGACGCTAAACGCTCTGCTTAATTTAGAGCTGAGTACGGAATTGGACGAAGTCCTTGCTCAAAGAGGTTCTTCCGAGGAACTTATTGAGCTGCAGACTTTGATAGCAGACGGGCTAAAAACGGATTTGGATCAAGTCCGGACCACAACCTCCACGTATGCTTGGGATGTATGCCGACTGGTGAGCTTGGCAAAATGGTGTTATTGGTTGCAATACATCAGTGAAGCGGAAATGTGGAAGTACCTCAATGAAGGAGCGGTGAAAGCATCGTCATTAGGCAAAGACTGGAACGACTATACGGTCTCGTTCTTAATGGGCCGAGCCATTCACGGATTTGGTACAGAGGATATCATAGACGATTGTAAGGCTCTATATCATAGAGAGTCTGACACGGATGTGTATTCCAAATACAGCTTTAAATAACTATTCAAAGCTGACCGAGACCTCTGTGCAAAGGTCTCCCAATGATGGTATAGTCAATGGTCCTTTACAAAAAGGATCATTGACTATATTATTATCTATGTCTATCTTTCTTGTGAGAAAGAGGAAGTCTTTGACAGCTGTTGCCTTTATCTCGATACCCTCCTTTTGCTTCATCTCTTCGAGCATTTGATCATACCGCTCCAAAAAGGTGATTTGACTTTGCATACTACCTTGCAGCAACTCCTTGATGTCAGTCGCTATAAAGACAATCCCTCGCTCACAAAGGGTTTGATAAGCCGACTGCGCCGAGAGCAGCAAGTGCTCCAACTTGCCATTCGTTGTCACAGCTTCACGACTTTTGCCGTTCAGCCTACTCTCACGCGCATTCCACAGCTTGGGGACGCACGATAGTTTGCAACTGAATTGAGCCATCGTTCGCCCGTAAGTTATCCGCCCCATAATCGGAGCTAGTCCCGACTTGTCCAATCCGCTCTTTTTGAGGTAGAGCAACACCTTCATTTTGTCTGTTTGCGTACGCTTCTGTTTTTTTATGGGCAAAGTTACCCGTTACCGAAGCGTCCTCAGCTATGCAAAGTGTTGTGTGTCAGAGAAACAGCACCAGAAATGCAGAGGGTTCACTTACCGAATACTCTTCCGTCAGTTACCTGCTCCTACCTCTTCGTTACCATTCGGAGAATGGGCTAACGATTTGGTAACGGAACTTCTGCTCAAATCCACGCTTTCTGCACTTTACCTCGTAGCGCAAATCACAGAGATATCGTGCAAATCCATCTCATTCCATTTACTTACCTGCAATCCTCTCCCTAATGCCCTTCCCCCTAATAGTTCCACCGACTAAGCGTAGAGGCAACTGCTTGAATTTGCCCTCCATTTTATTTCTCTCTCGTACGCGCGCGCGTCCAGTGTTTTTCTATTTTTGCCTTCACCTCTTCACCTTTTGGGGGTAAAGTCTTGAGCAAGTGTGAGTTGTGGGTGAAGGCTTCACCCTTTTGTCTTCACCTGTTTTTTGCAATGGATGTCGTGCAAGGTGTTGTTTTTCAGCTTGTTGCGGTGAAGGTGAAGGTGAAGGAAGGCTTTGCCTTCACCCTCAACCGCCTGATACACAGTTTATTGCGGGGTGAGGTGAAGGGTGAAGGCGAAAATGGAAAATTCGCTGAGTGCGCATGCGCGTATATACGCGTAGGCGCGTGTCCTGCGCGTAGGATGGAATGGGAATTTGTGCGAGGTGGGGAAGTTTTGAGAGAAACAAGGGAGGAAGTCGCGAAAAGCGGAGAAGTTTTGAGAGAAAGTTGGCTTGTATTTTTTGCGTGGAGTGGGGGAGGGAGAGAAAAACCACCTTCTTTCTTCTTTTCTACGTCTGCAAAAGTCTAAATTCGGGCGAAGTCCAAACAAAAACTCCCCGTCAAAGAGATTTTGTCGGCGCAAAATGAGATTTTGGGCGAGAAAATCCATTGAGGAGAAGAAGGAAATACCCCTGAAAAAGGTGGATTTCATCCCAAAACCGGCCGAATCGGACGAAAAAAAGGGCAGTTTTGGGAGAGAAATCACAGGGAGGGGATCGAGCGAAAAAAACGGACTTTACTGCCGATTTTGCCATGCTATGAAGTAGCAAAATGGGTGCAAATGAATTTTTCTCTCATTTTTTTTCGGCCAAGTCTTGCAGGGAATGCAGAAATGCCCTACCTTTGCACTCGCAATCGGGAAGCAACGCTCTTGCAAGAGAGGGTTACGCTCTGATTAGCAACGAGGCAGCGAAAAGCGCTGCTGTGATCTTTGAAAGTCTTACATAACAGATTGTAGAGAAGTACAAGGAACAATCGATCATGAAGCTCTTTCTTTCGGGAAAGAAGTTGCTTCGGGTAAAATGAATTGTACCGTCAAATTCTACTCCTAAACAAAAATAAAGGATACAGGAACCTGAGCGACAAAAAAACAGAAAACAAACAAATATCATATTTACAATGAAGAGTTTGATCCTGGCTCAGGATGAACGCTAGCTACAGGCTTAACACATGCAAGTCGAGGGGCAGCATGGAAGAAGCTTGCTTCTTCTGATGGCGACCGGCGCACGGGTGCGTAACGCGTATCAAACCCTGCCTCATACTCGGGGATAGCCTTGCGAAAGTAAGATTAATACCCGATGTTATTAGTTCATCGCATGGTGGGCTAATCAAAGATTTATCGGTATGAGATGGTGATGCGTCCGATTAGGTAGTAGGCGGGGTAACGGCCCACCCTAGCCTTCGATCGGTAGGGGTTCTGAGAGGAAGGTCCCCCACACTGGAACTGAGACACGGTCCAGACTCCTACGGGAGGCAGCAGTGAGGAATATTGGTCAATGGACGAAAGTCTGAACCAGCCAAGTAGCGTGCAGGATGACGGCCCTCCGGGTTGTAAACTGCTTTTTAGTTGGGAATAAAAAAAGGGACGTGTCCCTTTATTGTATGTACCTTCAGAAAAAAAGGACCGGCTAATTCCGTGCCAGCAGCCGCGGTAATACGGAAGGTCCAGGCGTTATCCGGATTTATTGGGTTTAAAGGGAGCGTAGGCGGATTGTTAAGTCAGCGGTTAAAGGGTGTGGCTCAACCATACATTGCCGTTGAAACTGGCGATCTTGAGTGCAGACAGGGATGCCGGAATTCGTGGTGTAGCGGTGAAATGCTTAGATATCACGAAGAACTCCGATCGCGAAGGCAGGTGTCCGGGCTGCAACTGACGCTGAGGCTCGAAAGTGTGGGTATCAAACAGGATTAGATACCCTGGTAGTCCACACAGTAAACGATGTATACTCGCGGTTTGCGATAGACAGTAAGCCGCCAAGCGAAAGCATTAAGTATACCACCTGGGGAGTACGCCGGCAACGGTGAAACTCAAAGGAATTGACGGGGGCCCGCACAAGCGGAGGAACATGTGGTTTAATTCGATGATACGCGAGGAACCTTACCCGGGCTTGAACTAACGGTGACAGATCTAGAGATAGATTTTTTTCTTCGGACACCGTTGGAGGTGCTGCATGGTTGTCGTCAGCTCGTGCCGTGAGGTGTCGGCTTTAGTGCCATAACGAGCGCAACCCTTCTCCTCGGTTGCCATCGGGTAATGCCGGGCACCCGTGGACACTGCCATCGTAAGATGTGAGGAAGGTGGGGATGACGTCAAATCAGCACGGCCCTTACGTCCGGGGCTACACACGTGTTACAATGGGGGGTACAGAAGGCCGCTACCCGGCGACGGGATGCAAATCTTTAAAACCTCTCTCAGTTCGGATCGGAGTCTGCAACCCGACTCCGTGAAGCTGGATTCGCTAGTAATCGCGCATCAGCCATGGCGCGGTGAATACGTTCCCGGGCCTTGTACACACCGCCCGTCAAGCCATGAAAGCCGGGGGTGCCTGAAAGCCGTGACCGCAAGGGTCGGCCTAGGGTAAAACCGGTGATTGGGGCTAAGTCGTAACAAGGTAGCCGTACCGGAAGGTGCGGCTGGAACACCTCCTTTCTGGAAGCTCACACCATGGGTTTCTGTTCCGAAAGGTTTAGGAAATGGTGGACTTTGACACAACAGGTATGATTCGCCTTCGAGCGATTCGGT